>ERZ791659.431-NODE-431-length-29618-cov-4.84738_pt1 | contig 29618 bp, 22 predicted proteins | sample MGYA00510053_ERZ791659 | MGnify/ENA primary metagenome ERZ791659 (study PRJEB30046, sample SAMN00715192) | human gut metagenome | study: EMG produced TPA metagenomics assembly of the A metagenome-wide association study of gut microbiota in type 2... | reverse complement strand
TCTATGGCAGAAATCGCTCTTTGGCGACTGCAAAATGTCATATAGTTATTGACATAATAAGCAATATGTGGTTTTGCAATAACTTCGAGTATGGGAAGTTTTAGGTATGTATATTTTACGGCATAATAAAGCAATATGTGGATATGTAGTTGTTGGTGGTGTGGAAAATTTGATGGGAAATTTTGATTGGAAGGAGAGGAAAAGATGGAACAGAAAAAAGCTGCAAATCCTTCGATTGAGGAGGTATTGGCTGAGAAAGATGCGAATAAACAGAAAGAAATTTATAACGAATATGTTAGTAATATGACACCAAAACACAGTTGTTTTTGGAATTGTATTAAGGCTTTTCTTGTCGGTGGTTCGATTTGTCTGCTGGGAGAAATATTGATACAGTGGTATCAGTCTATGGGGAATGACAGAGAACTGGCAGGTTTATATGGAACACTTTCTTTGATACTGATTAGCATACTGCTTACCGGCTTTAATGTGTATCAAAAGCTTGGACAGTTTGGCGGTGCAGGAAGCATTGTTCCGATCACCGGATTTGCAAATTCTGTAGCATCGCCGGCTTTGGAGTTTGGTGTGGAAGGTGAAGTGTTTGGCAAAGGCTGCCAGATATTTAAGATTGCGGGACCGGTTATTTTGTATGGAATATTTTCAAGCTGGGTACTTGGCGTGATCTATTGGCTGTGGAAGATGATGTAACTATAATTAGCAAAATGTGTTATAATGAATAACGAACCGCTCCCTTGTGTCCCGGTACACCGGACACAAGGTTTGTTATATCGATAAATGTGTGCAGAAAAGAGGTTTATTATGAACGAGAATGTGAGAAAAAGAAATGCCGTATTGGCGCAGACTGTGATCAAAGGTCTCGAGTCAAGAAACATGACAGGGTATTATGCAAAAGACAAGGAAGAGGCATTAAAACAGGCATTAGATATTATTGGTGAGGGCAGTACCGTAGCTATGGGTGGTTGTCAGAGCGCCAATGAGATCGGTCTTATCCAAGCATTAAATGAAGGAAATTATCACTACATAGATCGTGCTAAGATGGAACCGCGCGAAAGTCTTCTGGCGGCATACGATGCAGATGTATTTTTGTCCAGCGCAAATGCGATGACAAATGATGGAATTATTGTAAATATAGACGGTAACTCGAATCGAGTTTCCTGCATTGCACAGGGAATTCACAAGGTAATATTTATTGTGGGAATGAATAAGGTATGTTCTGATCTTGATGAGGCGATGAAACGTGCCAGAAATGTTGCAGCTCCATCCAATGCGCAGCGATTTGACATCAAGACTCCTTGTCGCTTGACTGGTAAATGTGCCGATTGCAAGTCTCCGGATACGATCTGCTGTCAGTTTTTGATTACCAGATATTCGCATCATGCAGATAGGATCCATGTAATTCTTGTGAATGATGTACTCGGTTATTGATCTGTCAGGTGACAATGCCGAAGTATTTCTGAAATAAATGAAAAAAATATGTGGTAATTTATATGAAAAAGAGAGTGTAGGCGTACTCTCTTTTTCATTTTATACTGAATATATCACAAATTCACGGCGTAAGGGAGCTTGTTCACTTGCGCATGTTAGACATAGGATTACCGATAAGAGGAGAGCTGATCGGTAGAAAGGAGTAATGAGAATGAGGACACGAAACATGATGACGCCGATATTGGCAGCGGCACTTGGGTTGACGATTGCTTTTGCGGCACCTGCAGCGTATGGCTGGAGCCAGACTGCGTTGGCAGCTGAGGAGGAGCAGCAGCCGATCACAGTCAGTATGTCCGCCGGAAGTGGCATTTATGCAGAGGCATTTACGTTGACATTGACCAGTGAAGGAGCTAAGACAATCTATTACACATTGGATGGCAGTGATCCAAAGACCAGCAGTACAAGAGCAGAGTACACAGACGGTATTACGATCAAGGATCGGAGTAAGGAAGCTAATTACGTATCCGCTGTAGATCCATTGTTATTTGACAATGCCAATGTAAGATGGAAGAAGAGGACAAAGTCGTACACGACAACACGGAAAGCACCGGCTGACGCTGACGTTGATAAGGGAACGGTTGTCAAAGCAGTGGCGGTAGATGCGAATGGCAATTTTGGAACTGTCGAGACGAATACATATTTCGTCGGTACCGTGGCAATGCATATTAAAAACGCTCAGAAGAGTGCGCAGGCAGCTGGAATCCCGCTATCTGTGATGTCAATTTCAATGAATTACGAAGATCTTTTCGATTATGAAAAAGGAATCTATGTAAAAGGCAAGATCTTTGATGAGGCAGTGGCAAAGTATTTGGAGGAGAATCCAAAAGCCACCACAGACACGATGAACGATCAGGCGAGACGTTTGCCGGCGAATTATAATCAAAAGGGTAAGGATTGGGAGCGTAATGCTCATATTGATTATTTCGAAACGGATGGAACAACGCTTGACTGTCAGTTGCAGCAGGATTGCGGTATCCGTATTCAGGGAAATTATTCCCGTTCGGATCTGATGAAAGGATTGCGCTTGTATGCACGTGCGGATTATGGCAAGAAAAACTTTAAATATCCATTCTTTGAGAATGCCAAAGATGATAGCGGAAAGACGATCACAAAGCACAAAAAGTTAGTGCTTCGCAATGGTGGAAATTATGCGTTTGCAGGTACAAAATACAATGATGCCTATTGGCAGAGTATGTTGTCAGATCTGGATTGCGAGACGCAAGGTTCCAGAGCATGTGTTGTTTACATCGATGGTGAATATTGGGGATTGTATATTTTACAGCAGGATTTTGATGACAGCTATTTTGAAGAGACACACGGTGTAGACAAAGATTCCGTCGTTGTTTATAAAGCTTCTGATGCAGATGCAGATGAGGAATATGGTTACAAATTGGATGAAGGGACACTTCCGGATGGAGAGACGGATGTAAACTATTTCTATCGTGATCTTATGAACTTTTTTGCAGAGCATAAGAACCTAAAGAATGATGCGGATTATGAGGCGTTTTGTAAGCTGGTAGATCCGCAGTCAGTGATGGATTATTTTGCTGCGCAGGTATGGATCAACAATAAATGGGACTGGCCGGGCAAGAATTGGTCAATGTGGCGCACAACAACCGTGGATCCTAATAATGCATACGCTGATGGAAGATTCCGTTTTTGTTTATATGACTTGGATTTTGGCGGATGTGGTGGATCAGGAGAGGCATACGCAAATACGATCCGCGATGACAATTACAATACGAACGTAGACGCCAAAGGAAATTATTACAATGATCGTGGACTGCTGGGACAGAACTTGAAAGAGGCAATGAATCCGAGCATTCAATGTTTCATTATGTTAATGTCGAATGAAAAATTCCGGAATGCATATAAGCAGGAATTATTGGATCTTTCTAAGAAAAACTTTGAATCTTCCAAAGCAACCACAGTATTGACACAGTTTAAAAATACATACGAGCCATTGTTTGCACAGTATTATACCCGTTACAATTGGAGTAATGATACAACAAACGGATATGCAGGTTACAACAGCTTGAAATCTTTTGTGGAGCAGCGTCCAAATGGCATTGCACAGATGAACACATGGATTGATAACTTTTATAAGACCGGTAAGGACGAAGAGGTGATCGTTATACCATCGCCGTCTCCGTCTGTGACACCTTCAACCGAACCGAGTGTAAAACCGAGTGCATCACCTTCGTCGAAACCGACACCGGCACCTACGGTGAGTCCGACGAAAAAGCCTGTACCAAATCCTGGACAGACGAAAAAAACTGCCAAGACAAAGAAGATCAAAAAGCTTAGTGTTAAAGCTAAGAAAAAGACAAAAGTGATCCGTGTAAGTACAGTTGGCAAGGCACAAGTAACGATTGTTGTTTCCAAGAAGATTATTGTGAAAGGCAAGAAGAAAGTTAAGAAGATAACTAAGAAAACTTCGGCAAAAGGAGTAGTTTCATTTAAGTTATCAAAGAAATTAACGAAAGGAACGAAGATTAAAGTTACTGTCCATAAAAAAGGATACAAAACGAAGAAAAAGAGTATTAAAATAAAATAGGATGAGTGCTCTATGCTATTATGTATGACAGAATAGCGTGAAATAAAAAAAGTCGCCATAGTGTGTCCACAAAATCGGACACACTATGGCGACTTTTTTGTGGGATAGGAAATTGCTGTTGTGTAGCGTGACATCATCGCCAAGAATTGCTTTAGCAATTCTTGCAAAGCAAAGCGCTGGCTTTGCTTTTTTGTTTGCAGTTTTGCATTAGACCTGTTATGATAGATTATAGGTAAGAAGTTGGACGGAAAACGGCAAGGAGGGAGGAACTATGAGCCACGAGGAAAAGGTTTATACAAAGCTCAAACAGCATTATCATTGCGCACAGGCGATTTTTGCCACGTATGCTTCGGATTATGGTATGGATCAGGAAACGGCATATCGCACGATGGCATGTTTTGCAGCGGGAATGTATACGGGAAGTGTGTGTGGTTGTGTTACGGCGGCACTTGCTGTATTGGGGCTGGCCTATGGGTTTTCAGATACAAAAGATAGAGAACGGGAAATTTTTGGAACTAAGATCGCGGAGGAGTTTGTTGATCGTTTTCAGGAGCGGATGGAAGGCAAATTTAATTGTGCAGATATATTGGAAAATAATATTAGTACTGCAGAGGGGATGGCGTCGATCCGACGTGAGGGAATGATCAAGAAGAAATGTACGCAGGCTATACAGACCAGTATTGAGATTTTGGAAGATATGCTGCGGGCGTATCCGGATATGTTAGCAGGGAAACCGGCAGAACCGTCCTGTGACGAACAGGAGATAGAGAAAATAACATATTTGGTGAAACGTGCTCAAAAGATCCAGCATTTTGAATCGAATGTACGCGATCTGATCCTCCATTCCTCCAAAAGTATTGCATGTATTCAATTTGATATCAGTCGCTTTAAGATCATTAATGATATTTATGGAGAGCGGATGGGCGATCAAATATTGCAGTTTATCAAAGACAATCTTGCAGAAATATGCAATGAAACACAGTATTATCTCAATTTACGAAGCGATGTATTTGTGGTGCTGAGCGAGTTTCAACATGAGAGTGAGTTAGATGAGTTGATCCGTCAGATTCAGACACGTTGCAAAATGTTCAAAAATATTAAATTGACATATTCCATTGGTGTATACATTGTAAATGATCGCAAGATGGATCTGCGTCAGATTGAGGATCGAGCTGCAATGGCGCGCAAAAAGGCAAAAGGTAATATGATGAACAATGTTCTTTATTATCAGGAAGAATTTAAGGAAATGTTGTATATCCGCAATTTTATTGAGGAAAGTCTTCCTTCTGCAATTGATGAAAAACAGTTTCAGATGTATTTGCAGCCGAAATATAGTATAGTACAGAATCATATTGTCGGGGCAGAGGCGTTGGTCCGTTGGCAGCATCCGGATCGCGGTATGATCTATCCGAATGAGTTCATTCCGGTCATTGAGGAAAATGGCTATATCAAGAAAGTGGATTACTATATTTGGAAAGAGGCATGCAATTTTTTGAAGCGGTGCGAACAAGCTGGTATTAAAAATTGCCCGGTTTCTGTGAATGTGTCCAGACTGCATTTGACAGACACTGTTTTTATGGATTATCTGGCGCAGACTATTCATGAGGCAGGTATTCCGAAAGAACAGCTGGAGTTAGAGATTACAGAAACCATTGGGGATGAGCAGATCAGCAATATGGCAGAGTTACTCAAACATCAGGGATATAAGTTGTTAATGGATGACTTTGGAAGTGGTTATTCTTCCTTAAATATTTTATTAGAGACACCATTTGATGTCATCAAATTAGACAAGAAATTTATGGAAAATATGATGGTTTCCGAAAAGGGTCGGTTGATCTTAGAATATGTTGTGGCGATGGCAGACAAGTTGGGACTGGAGCTGCTGGCAGAGGGCGTTGAAACGGAAGAGCAAGTTGAATTATTAAGAAAAATTGGCTGCGATAATGTGCAGGGATATTATTATGCAAAGCCTATGCCGGTGGAAGACTTTTTTGAACTGCTTCAAAAAGATCGACAGAGCATAAATTCTTTGTAAAAAGAAATGTTGTATTGTTGATAAAAGGTATCAATTTCCAGCTTGTAATAAACGATGATTCATGTTAGTATAACTTGCGGATAAATAAATACTTCGCATCTTCATATACATGAATAAAGTATGTTTGAAAGAATGCAAGTGAGACAAATGGCACAATAAGAAGGAGGTCAATATGGCAGACTTTAAGGAATGGGAAGGTTTTGAAGGAAGACTTTGGAAAGAGGGCATTGATGTACGCGACTTCATCCAAAACAATTACAAACCATATGATGGTGATGAGTCTTTCTTAGAGGGACCAACAGATGCAACAGATAAATTATGGGGCGAGCTCCAGAAACTCCAGAAAGAGGAGCGTGCAAAGGGCGGCGTTCTTGATATGGAGACAGAGGTTGTTTCAAGTATTACAGCATATGGTCCCGGATATATCAGCGATGAGTTTAAGGATTTAGAGCAAATTGTTGGTTTGCAGACAGATAAGCCGCTGAAACGTGCGTTCATGCCTTATGGTGGTATTCGTATGGCAGAGCAGTCCTGTCAGATGTATGGTTATGAGCCAAGCCCGAAACTGCATGAGATCTTTACAAAATATCATAAAACGCACAGTGACGCTGTCTTTGAGGTATATACACCGGAGATGAAGCGTATGCGTCATAACAAGATCTTAACGGGTCTTCCGGATACGTATGGTCGTGGACGTATCGTTGGCGATTATCGTCGTGTTGCTCTTTACGGTATGGATTACCTGATTGAAGAGAAGCAGAAAGATTTTCGTGCAATGCGTAGTAAAGATTATCGTATCCGCGAAGAGCTGGCTGAGCAGATCAAATGCTTAAAAGATATGAAAGCTCTTGGTGAGATTTATGGTTTTGATATTTCAAGACCGGCTAAGAATGCAAAAGAAGCATTTCAGTGGTTATATTTTGCATATCTTGCAGCGATCAAGACACAGAACGGTGCAGCAATGTCCGTAGGTCGTGTATCTACTTTCTTGGATATTTATATTGAGAGAGATATGGCAAACGGTGTATTGACAGAGAAAGAGGCACAGGAATTAGTAGATCATATTACGATGAAATTCCGTATGGTTAAGTTCGCTCGTATTGAGTCTTATAACCAGTTGTTCTCCGGAGATCCTGTATGGGCTACTGTAGATGTAGCTGGTATTGGTATGGATGGACGTTCTCAGGTTACGAAGACATGTTTCCGTTTCCTGCATACGTTAGAGAACATGGGACCTTCTCCAGAGCCTAACTTAACAGTATTGTATTCCTCTAACTTGCCGGAAGCATTCAAGAAATATGCAGCTCATATTTCTATTGCAACAAGTTCCGTACAGTACGAGAATGATGATGTTATGCGTCCGGTATGGGGCGATGATTATTCTGTATGCTGCTGTGTATCTGCAACAGAGACAGGTAAAGAGATCCAGTTCTTCGGTGCTAGAGCAAACCTTGCTAAGTGCTTGCTTTATGCGATCAACGGTGGTGTTGATGAGAAGACCAAGGAGCAGGTTGGACCGAAGTATCGTCCGATCACATCCGAGTATCTTGATTACGATGAAGTTATGGAAAAATATGATGAGATGATGACATGGCTCGCACAGACTTATGTAGAGACATTGAACATGATCCATTATATGCATGATAAATATTACTACGAGGCATCTCAGATGGCACTTATCGATACCGATGTAAGAAGAACATTTGCTACCGGTATTGCAGGTTTCTCACACGTTGTAGATTCTCTGTCAGCTATCAAGTATGCTAAGGTAAAAGTGATCCGTGATGAGGATGGATTAGCCGTAGATTATGAGATCGATGGGGATTTCCCTAGATATGGTAACGATGATGAGCGTGCAGACGAGATCGCAGTATGGCTGCTTCGTGAGTTCATGAGAAAGCTTCGTAACTGCCACACTTACCGTGACTCTGAGCCTACCACATCAATCCTTACAATTACTTCTAACGTTGTATATGGTAAGGCAACCGGTTCCCTTCCGGATGGAAGAAAAGCAGGAGAGCCACTTTCACCAGGTGCTAACCCTGCATACGGTGCTGAGCAGAATGGTTTGCTGGCATCCTTGAACTCTGTAGCAAAATTGCCATATGAGGAAGCATTGGATGGTATTTCTAATACGCAGACGATCAACCCGGATGCATTGGGACACAATCCGGATGAGCGTATAAAGAATCTTGTTCAGGTTATGGATGGATACTTCGATCAGGGTGCACATCATCTGAATGTCAATGTGTTTGGCAAAGAGAAGCTGATCGACGCTATGGAGCATCCGGAGAAAGAAGAGTATGCAAACTTCACGATCCGCGTGTCCGGTTATGCAGTTAAGTTTATCGACTTGACAAGAGAGCAGCAGCTCGATGTAATTGCCAGAACATGTCATGAGTCTCTGTAAGTTGCAGCGAAGCACATTTTCAAAATGACTTGAGAATGCGACGGCATATGCGATGAAATATTCATCTTTGAGAATGTTTTCGGCATGTATGATCTGTATAAACCAAAGAAATATGGGGCAGTCTTTTCTATAAAGGGCTGCTCCTTTTCTGCTACAGAGGTGGACTTAGAAAGGAAAGAAAACGATGGAACAAACAAAAGGTTATGTACATTCATTAGAGAGTTTTGGATCTGCAGATGGTCCCGGTGTGCGATATATTATTTTTTTGAGTGGCTGCGCAATGCGTTGTCAGTTTTGCCATAATCCGGATACGTGGGATATGCAAAAGGGAACTCTATATACTGCCAAAGAATTAATTGATAAGGCTTGGCGCTATCGCAATTATTGGGGCAAAGACGGTGGGATCACCATTAGTGGCGGAGAACCGCTTTTGCAGATCGACTTTCTGACAGAGATATTTACTTTGGCGAAAGAAAAGGGGATTCATACGACGCTTGATACAAGTGGAAATCCGTTTACCAGAGAAGAGCCGTTTTATTCCAAGTGGAAAAAATTGATGGAAGTAACAGATCTTGTTATGCTGGATATTAAGCACATTGATGAGAAGGTACATCAGACACTTACCGGACAAACCGGGGAAAATATCAAAGAGATGGCAAGAGAGATGTCGGATATGGGGCAGCCAATGTGGATACGTCATGTGCTCATCCCGGGGGATAACAGTCAGGATAAATATCTGATCGAAATGCGGGAATTTATCCAAACATTAAAGACGGTAGAGCGCGTAGAAATTTTGCCGTATCATACACTGGGTGTATTTAAATGGGAACAGCTTGGAATTGATTATCCGCTGAAAGGCGTTAATCCACCGACCCAGGAAGAAGTGAAACACGCAGAAGAGTTATTAGGTATTTAAGAGATTTATAAGTGGTTGTAAAGTCTTACGGACGAGGTTACGGATATGGAAAATAGAACAAACAAAAGAATGCAGTGGGTGATTCGTTTTGGGTGTATTTTGGGACTGATGACAGCACTTTGCGGTTGCTCCTCTACAGAGGTTGTTAAGGTTGCTAAATATGCGGCGAAAGAGGCGTTAAAGACAACCGCGCCACAGCAGGATCGCTCAGAAGGAGAAAGTTCCTCGGCAAAAGATGCGGATGGGAAAGATTCCGACAGTGCAACGCAGTCTTTAGATAATTTAAAAGATCATGCGGCGTACAACGGGGAACCATATGTGGAACTGAATGATAATGTTCCGAATTTCACAACCCGTGAAAAAAACAACACCAAAGCATTTGAGAATTATCATCGTCTGGATGCATTGGGACGTTGTGGCACAGCTTATGCCAATATATGCAAAGAGCTTATGCCGACGGAGAAACGTGGTGCGATCGGTATGGTAAAGCCTAGTGGATGGAACACTGTTAAATACGATGTCGTGGATGGCAAATATTTGTATAACCGCTGTCATTTGATCGGATTTCAATTGGCAGGTGAAAATGCAAACAAAAAAAATCTGATCACGGGGACTAGATATTTAAATGTAGACGGAATGCTTCCTTTTGAGGATGAAGTGGCAGATTATGTCAAAGATACAGATCACCATGTTTTGTATCGTGTTACCCCTGTTTTTAAGGGTGATAATCTAGTGGCAGAAGGAGTCGAGATGGAAGCCTATTCTGTGGAAGATAAAGGTAAGGGAATATGTTTCCATGTATTCGTTTATAATGTGCAGCCGGGCGTTACGATCGACTACGCAACCGGAGAAAGCAGGCTGTCTAAATAATCGCAATCATACTAACTTCTCTCGTTTCGTCAAAGAACATTTTGTCGAGACGAGAGGGGTTTGTTTTATATAAGAAAGATTTGTTTTGTATAAGAAAGATTAGTGTTGACTTTTAATGATAACGTACATATAATATATAGAACTTCAATTATGGAGTGGCTACGAAAACTCTTTGCACTGCATTTAGCTACAGTACAAACTGAACAGGCCGGATATCTTATCTGGGGCCGGGTCACATCGTGACAGTGGAATGAATTGTTTCATCCGCGGGACAGTAGTATTACTGGTTCTTCGCGGATGTTTTTTAATTAATAGGAAATTGCTGTTGTGTAGCGTGGCATCATCGCAAAGCGCTGGCTTTGCTTTTTTTATTTTTTATTGGAGAGGTTATTATGAGCAATCAAAACAACAAAGACAATATGGAAACAGTAGCAATGCGGGTGTGCATTGTAAGTATTTTTGGCAATACAATATTGTCATTGATCAAATTGCTAGCCGGTGTGATCGCTCATTCCGGAGCGATGGTCAGTGATGCGGTTCATTCTGCATCGGATGTGTTTAGCAGTATTATTGTGATCGTTGGAGTGAAGTTGTCTGCACAGGCTTCTGATAAGGAGCATCCATATGGACATGAACGGTTGGAGTGTATTGCGGCACTTCTGCTTGCAAATATTTTGTGTCTTACCGGTATTGGAATTGGCTATGGAGCTGTCAAAAATATTATAGCGGGAGATTATGCACATTTGCAGACACCGGGACTGCTTGCAGCAGCTGCGGCAATATTGTCTATTATTTCGAAAGAAGCAATGTTTCAGTATACTAAATATCATGCGAAACGTGTGGATTCCGGAGCACTGATGGCGGATGCCTGGCATCATCGATCGGATGCATTTTCTTCTGTTGGTGCTTTGATTGGTATTGTTGGAGCACGTTTAGGATTTCCGGTTCTTGATTCTATTGCCAGTGTAGTAATCTGTTTGTTTATTGTAAAGGCAGCGTATGATATTTTTATGGACGCAACGGACAAAATGGTTGATCATGCCTGTGATGATGCATTGGAGAATGAGCTTCGGGAGTGTGCCTGTAGAGAAGAAGGTGTGCTTCATGTTGATATTATGCGTACTCGTGTGTTTGGAAATAAGATCTATGTTGATATTGAGATCAGTGCAGATGGCAACAAAACGTTATTTGAGGCACATGAGATCGCAGAACATGTACATGACGCGATAGAACGCAATTTCCCAAAGGTAAAGCATGTTATGGTGCATGTCAATCCGCATTTGCTGTCGGAGTAAAATGGCGGCAAAATAGAAACCATCTTTTCAGATCCCTTAAGTGAGAATACACTTGGATAGCAGTGTGATCACTTGAGGGATTTTTTCGCTGGTCAGGCCGGAATAATTAATGATCAGTGTATGTGCCGGAATATTAGGGCTTCCTTTTTCATAATATTCGGACAAAAAAGATAGGTGAAGACCATATTCTTTTGCTTTTGCAGACAAAGCATCATCTGGGAGTGAGGTATCAATATGCAGCAGAAAGTGAAGTCCTGAATCTTCTTCTGCAATATTACAATGTGTGGCAAGTGCGCTATTAGCAATGGCATCCAGCAGTTCGTCACGTATTTTGCGATAATAAGTACGCATACGGTTAATATGTTTTTCGAAATAGCGGTCTTCAATAAAACGTGCCAACGTATACTGCTCAAAGTTGGATACGGTACAAGAGTAAAAGGACAGGCGTTTTGCAAACTGTTCCAGCAAATGTTTAGGCAATACCATATAGCTGATTCGTATGGTTGAAGAAAGGCTTTTGGTAAAGGTGTTCATATAAATGACACGTTCTGATTGGTCGATACTTTGCAGCGTTGGGATAGGTTTGCCGGATAATCGAAATTCTGAATCATAATCATCTTCAATGATATACCGGCCCGGCTGCCTGGTTGCCCAAGCCAACAGTTCATAGCGGGTCCCGATCGGAGTGACGATGCCGGTCGGAAAATGGTGGGACGGTGACAGATGTACAATTTGTGCTCCGGAAGATTCTAATTCCAGTGCATCGATACCCTTAGCACTGATCGGTATATAGCAATATTTGACACGACTATTTTCATATATTTTCGCAATCTTATGGTAGCCGGGATTCTCAACTGCATAGACTTTGTCCTGACCGAATAATTGAATCAGAAGACCGTATAGATACTCGGTTCCGGCACCGATAATGATCTGCTCCGGTGTCACGTCCATACCTCGAAAATCTTTGAGCTGTGTGCAGATGGCGTGACGAAGATCCCATACGCCACCCCAAGGAGGTGTCTGCATCAGTTCCACGTGACGGTTGAGAAGAGTCTCGCGGATCAGTTTAGACCAGACAGAAAATGGAAATTGCTCCGGATTCATTTGGTTGCTGGCAAGATCCACCTTATATTTGTCGGGCATACGTAGACTGTTCGAAGTGGAAGATGTTGTTTGCGATATGGAGAGAGTAAGGTCAGATAAATTTCTGACATAAAACCCTTTCTTGGGAATGGAGTAAATGTATCCTTCGGCTTGAAGCTGGGCGTAGGCATTTTCTACGGTAATATTGCTAACCCCTAGATTTTTGGCAAAACTACGCTTTGATGGCAGCTTTGTCTCGGCGGTCAGATTACCGCATAAAATATCCTCGCGGATACATTGGTACAGATGGTGGTACAGGCTATCTGACCCTATATTAGTAAATGAATATGTAAGCATTGGTATTATATCCTCCAAACTGACTATACTGACTATGGTTAAATTGGGTATTTTCACATGGTCAGATTATAGTATACTTTACTTCAGTTACATTTGCAAATAATTCCGATAAGTTTTGTCGGGATGCCTTATGTAAAGAAATCAAACTTCGCACAGCCGGAGCTGCTGTCTGAAGCTTGAGTAAAGAAAATGGTGTTATGAGAATATTGTGTCTGTGCACACTTGATACAATATTGAAACGCTTGAAAATGTGTGCAGAAATGAGGATAGTATGAGCAGACAGTATGAATTAAACAAAGAATTGGCACAGATGTTAAAAGGTGGCGTGATCATGGATGTTACGACTCCGGAGCAGGCAAAGATCGCTGAGGCAGCAGGTGCGTGTGCTGTTATGGCATTGGAGAGAATCCCGGCAGATATTCGTGCAGCCGGAGGTGTATCACGTATGAGTGATCCGAAAATGATCCGTGGTATTCAGGAAGCAGTATCTATTCCGGTTATGGCGAAATGCCGTATCGGTCATTTTGTAGAGGCGCAGTTATTAGAGGCAATTGAAATTGATTACATTGATGAGAGTGAGGTACTTTCTCCGGCAGATGATGTTTACCATATTGACAAGACAAAGTTCCGCGTTCCGTTTGTATGTGGCGCTAAGGATTTAGGAGAGGCACTTCGCCGTATCAACGAGGGAGCTTCCATGATCCGTACCAAGGGTGAGCCGGGAACCGGTGATGTTGTTCAGGCAGTGCGTCATATGCGTATGATGAACAGTGCAATTGCTAAGATTTCCGCTATGCGTGAGGATGAACTGTTTGATGAAGCCAAACAACTTCGTGTACCATATGAGCTGGTTCAGTATGTACATGAGCACAAGAGACTGCCGGTTGTAAACTTTGCAGCAGGTGGTGTTGCAACTCCTGCAGATGCCGCATTGATGATGCAGCTTGGTGCAGAAGGTGTCTTTGTAGGATCCGGTATCTTCAAGTCCGGTAATCCGGAGAAGCGTGCAAATGCGATCGTAAAAGCAGTTACAAATTATACCGATGCGAAGATGATCGCAGAACTTTCTGAGGATCTTGGAGAAGCTATGGTTGGTATTAATGAAGACGAGATTGAATTATTAATGGCTGAGCGAGGCAAATAATATACTTGACTCAAACTTCCCACACCTCAAAGTCTCACAGCCATATATTGCTTATTATGTCAATGACTATATTGCATTTTGCAGCCACCAAAGGGTGGTTTCTGCCATCCGGGAACTATAGTAATTGCCTTGCCGCATTTTGTTTTTACAGTGATTTCTAAATTTTGTTGTCTCTGATGGATGATTTACATGCCTTACGGAGAACTCGAAGTCACGGAAGCAAGGTATTCATCATTTTTGAAAGGGACTTTGCGCTCGTCGTTACTTATGTCTCGTATTTCAGAGACATTAAGTAACGTGACGTAGCGCATCGTAGCGAAAGCGTCCCGTCCAAAAATGGATGATACCTTGCTAAACCGGGACATCTCAGACAATCCTTCGGGCATGTATTCATCAGAGACTTAACAAAATAAGAAATCAACGAAAAACGTTGCGTTCTGCGGCAATTATCTTAGTTCTCGGATGACAGAACAATTTAGTTTGTCATCTGCAAAATGTTCTATTTATTGCCGACATAATAAGCAATATATGGTTCGGGTAATAACTTCCGGTATGGGAAGTTTGAGTACTTAAACTTCTCATTATAAGTAATGTGTAGTTTGATCATGTTTTTCAGTGTGGGAGGTTTGGGTTATATACTCACTGTTAGTGCAGAGAAAGGAATGTAAGATTAGTATGAAAGTTGCAGTGTTGGCAGTACAGGGTGCGTTTGAGGAACATGAAAAAGTGTTGCAGGAGCTTGGGGCGCAGACGATCCAATTACGTCAGGCAAAAGATTTAGAGGATTCGTTTGATGCATTGGTGCTTCCGGGCGGTGAGAGTACCGTTCAGGGTAAACTTTTACGGGAGTTAGATATGTATGAGCCGCTGCGCGCAAAGATCGCAGCAGGACTTCCGGTATTGGCAACCTGTGCCGGTCTGATCCTTTTGGCAGAACATATCGCTGGAGACGATACCGTTCATTTTGGAACATTACCGGTGACGGTGAAGAGAAATGCATATGGAAGACAGCTTGGAAGCTTTCATTATGCGGAAGGCGAGTTTGTCGGGATCGGAACCTTTCCGATGGAATTTATTCGTGCACCATATGTGGAGAGTGTTAGTGATGGAGTAGAGGTGCTCGCTGAGGTGGATGGCCGCATTGTCGGTGTTCGCTATGGCAAGCAGCTTGCAGTAGCTTTTCATCCGGAACTGGGTGGAGATCACCGCATTCATCAGTGGTTCTTAGAGGAGTTTATAAAGCAGTAATTTTTAGTGTGATGATACCTGTTCTTAAGGAATAGACAGAAATAGCCGATATCAATATTGCGTGGAAGATCACGCGGTATTGGTATCGGTTATTTTTTGATGGGGAGGATTTTTTCGATGATTACGAATAGTAAAGAAATTTTGTCGCAGGATGAGAAGACGGCATTGCGGGAACGCATTCAGGATATATGTAAAAAGGCAGTGTCGGAATTGATGGATCCAACATCTCAGATGAGCGATGAAGAGAGAGTACAATATGAGCAGAAGATTTTTCAAAAGCTAAAACAGGGGAAACGCTTGTCTTCGGCAGAGATGAATTATTTGCAGATTCATAATCCAACGATGTATCAAAAGGCATTGCGGGTTCAGAATGCTAAGGAACGTTTGCAGACACGTTTGGAACATTGTCGTTCCAAAGAGGAAGCAAACGATGTGATCGCAATGGAAATGAGTGCAGTCAGTGATAAAGATCCGGACAGAGAATATATGCTGGCAGGATTACAGGAGACGGCCAAAGAATATCGTCAGGACAGCCACTACAGCAGACTTCCGGATACGAGGGAACAGGCTAAAAAAACGAAGAATCGTGCTTATCATTTTGAAGAGGACGATTCAAAGAATACCGTGTATTCGCCAATTATTGAGGTGATGGAAAGTCTGCCCGTGTTTGATCAAATATCATAGCGATTTCTGCCGGACAGAGAAATACCCATCATAAGAAGACCCCACTTTTTAAGACTCTCTGTTTCTCATTTTCCTAATGTTTGTGTGATCATATTCAAAATCCTTCATGCTGCGCAGCAACAGTGGATTATCATCAATAAATAAAATGTGTTTTCGAACATCTGCTTTCTCCAGCTGTTCCTGTTCTGACGGAAACTCTACACCCAAACTGATGCAAAGAGTCCGAATTATTTCCTTATTACTGATTGGCCGAGTCAAACCACGTACTTGTTTTGCATTTATATTCAATCCATATGTTTGAAACTCATACATGCTGCCAACTACCACAGTCGGAAGGTTCGCATTCTCTCTTAATAATATATTTAATCCCATCACATCTGCCCTGCTTAACCGGCTTAAAAAAATCAATACAATGTCCGGCTGAAAAATATGGAGCAATTGCCCTGCCATCCCTGCATCTGCAATGCAAAGCTGCACTTGAAAATATGGCAGCATCGCTTCATTCATACTTTTTACGATTTCGTTCATCTCCGCAATAAACAATACTCTTTTCACATCAATCCCTCTTTTCTATGTGATTTTCCAATGCTCCCCAGAATAATAATGTCCAAATGTAATTTCATCAAAGGAATCTGTTCCACATATTGACAAAACTCTTCGGCTTGCTTCAGATCCCCATAAATTGCACAGATCAATGCAGCAGCTGTTGCCAGATAGGGCGTTTGCTGTATTTCTTCCACCGAAAATACTTTCAAATATTTACGGCAATGTTTAAATCCGTTCAAGCAACATGGACATGCCAAAATACGTACCATTTGATCTCTCAGTGTATCAAGATCTCTATTTTTCACCAATTCGTCTAATTTTTGCTGGTCAAAAAATTCATTATCACGATTTTTCATAAAAATCATTCACTCCCTTCCCGTCACGATATAAACTGCATTTGCCTTGTACATCTATCATATGGAGATTCTATCCATTCGTAAACTACCCGAAAGGGTAGGGCTTCTTCCTCACACGGTTCTACACCTGTATTCAAACTATTCACATCCGAAACTGCTAATGGGTCACATATTGCTTATTATGTCAAAGGGTACTAAGTATTTTCCAGCCACACTAGAGTGATTTCTGCCGGCAGAATAAGTTAGTTTGTTGGCTGCAAAATATTATATTTATTGCTGACATAAACATTGTGAATTGAAAATAAACAATGGAAACAAGGATTGCCGTATACAAAAGGAGGTCATCAAAAGTATTATAACATAGTTCGTGTAGGAACATGAGAGATGGCGATAAGTTTGAGTTATTAAGATTCTATAAAATTAACGTGAAATGCGTTGCATTTCAAAGAATAAATCCACTATAATGAGTAGGGTCCTCGTTATAGTGGATTTATATACATGAATAAGAAACTGCTGTTATGTAGTGTGTTATCACCAAGAATTGCTTTAGCAATTCTTGTAAAGCAAAGCGCCTGCTTTGCCTTTTTGTATAATAAATATAGGAAGGGTTGGTTATGAAATGAAGCGAGTAGTAGTAACAGGTATGGGTGCTGTGACGCCAATTGGAATTACGGTAGAGAAATTTTGGGAGTCTGTTTTGGAAGGAAAGGTTGGTATAGGACCGATCCAAAACTTTGATACGACACAGTATAAAGCAAAGTTATCGGCAGAAGTAATAGATTTTGATCCAAAAGCGTATATTGAACCAAAAGCTGCCAAACGAATGGATCGTTTTAGTCAGATGGCAGTGACAGCTTCCATTGAGGCGATGCAGGATAGTGGTCTTAACATAGAGGAAGAAGACTCCTACAGACTGGGCGTTTGTGTTGGATCCGGCGTGGGAAGTCTCATGGGAATTGAACGTGAATACGATAAGATGTTAGCCAAGGGACCGGGAAGGATACATCCGCTTACAGCCCCATTGGTCTTGGGAAATATGGCAGCAGCCAGTGTCGCTATGTATCATGGCTTTCAGGGAAAATGCATTGATGTAGTGACTGCCTGTGCAACCGGAACCAACTCGATCGGAGAGGCGTTTCGCTCTATACAGCATGGAGAGGCAGACGTGATCCTAGCGGGAGGCGTTGATAGTTCGGTAAGTCGTTTTGGTGTTGCGGCATTTCAGGCACTCACTGCATTGACCGATTCCGAAGATCCGACAGCTGCATCCATTCCGTTTGACAAGCGTCGTAATGGATTTGTTACCGGAGAAGGTGCCGGTATTTTTGTATTAGAAGAATTAGAGCATGCCAAAGCAAGAGGCGCACATATTTATGCAGAGATTGGCGGATACGGGGCAACTTGTGATGCGCATCATGTTACGACTCCGCTGGAGGATGGTTCTGCAGCCGCACGTGCAATGACGCTGGCGATGCAGGATGCCGGTGTGGCTCCGGAAGAAGTGGATTATATTAATGCACATGGAACAAGCACAAAATACAATGACTTATTCGAGACGAGAGCAATTAAGCTCGCTTTTGGAGATAGTGCATATAAAGTACACATTAATTCCACGAAATCCATGATCGGCCATATGTTTGCAGGTGGTGGTGCCGTAGAATTGATCACCTGTGTCAAATCGATCAATGAAGGATATATTCATCCGACGGTCGGTCTGCTCGAGGATGACCCGGAGTGCGATCTGGATTATACAAAGGGTGAAGGCATTCATACGCCGGTGCATATTGCGATCAGCAATTCATTAGGATTTGGTGGGCATAATGCAACAGTACTGGTGAAAGAATATCAGGATTAAAGCAGGGAGGCTTTGCGATGGAACAGCGAATTATACAATATGTCTCTTATCTGAAAGGTATTTACCTCAAAGAATACGATGATGAAGAACGGAAAAAAATATGTGAGCAGGTGCTTGTGCAGATTGGATTTTTTCAGCATGAACGACTGATTCATTTGATCGTCACGGTCACTTTTGCGCTATTGGCGGTAGTGACCTTTGGCATATGCGCAGTGGTCCCTTCTGTGCCATTTTTTGGACTGGAGTGTCTCCTGCTTGTGCTGCTGATCCCTTATATCAGACATTATTATATTTTGGAAAATTCTGTACAGACGATGTATCGTTGTTATGATAAATTAAGCAAAGAAGCGTTTCATGAAATTCCGAAAAAGGGAGAGAACAAATGAGAATACCGAAATTTTTGGAAGCGTCCGGGACGATTGGTTTTGTTGCACCGGCCTTTGGCTGTAATATGGAACCTTACCGGAGTGGTTTTGATGCTGCGCAGAAAACGTTTGCGGCATTGGGACATACCATGATATTAGGCCCGAACTGCTACGAAGGCAGTGGAATTGGGATTAGCAATACACCGCCAAAATGTGGAGAGGAGATCAATACATTTTTTGCAAAGCAGGAAGTAGATGTGCTGCTTTCCTGTGGTGGTGGCGAATTAATGTGTGAAGTGTTGGATTATATTGACTTTAAACGGATCGCTGCATTGCCGCCTAAGTGGTACATGGGATATTCGGACAATACGAATCTTACATTTTTGCTTCCAACGCTTTGTGATACTGCCGCGATTTACGGACCTTGTGCACCGGCGTTTGGTATGAGAACATGGCATCCGGCAATACAGGATGCGTATGATCTGTTACGTGGCAACAAGCAGGAAATACATAGTTATCCATTGTGGGAAAAGGAATCCTTAAAGACGGAGGATAATCCGCTGGAGCCGTATCATGTTACGGAACCGGTCGTATTGCACTGTGAACCTGCAGAGCAGCCGATCCGTATGGAAGGGCGTTTGATCGGTGGATGTTTAGACTGCTTAGGAAATTTAGTCGGTACCAAGTACGATATGGTAAAAGAATTTGCGGACAGATATCAGGAGGACGGATTGATCTGGTTTATGGAAGCGTGTGATCTGAATGTTATGAGCATACGTCGAACATTGTGGCAATTATCGCATGCCGGCTGGTTCCGGCACGTAAAAGGATTTTTGATCGGGAGACCGTTATCCTTTGGGGAAGAGGCTTTTGGTATGGATCAGTATGAAGCTGTAGTTTCTATGCTTCGTCAATATGAAGTGCCGATCGTTATGGATGTCGATATCGGACATTTACCGCCGATGCTGCCGATTATTAGTGGTGGCAAAGCGAGCGTGACGGTCGCAGATGGTGCGTTGGATATTCAGTATAAATTTTAATCTTACAGTAACAGAAAGGCGGAGATATGCCTAAATTTAGTGTGAAAAGACCATTTTTGATCTTGGTCGGTGTTATTATTGTATTGGTACTTGGAGGTGTCAGTTATTCTAAAATGACAACGGACCTTCTGCCAAACATGAATATGCCATATATGATGGTGATTACGACCTATGTGGGGGCTGCCCCGGAAAAGGTAGAAAAGGACATTACAGAACCGATGGAAAGTGCAGTTGGTACTGTGAATGGTGTAAAAAAAGTAACCAGTAATTCTGCAGAAAATTCCAGTATGGTCATGCTGCAGTTTCAGGATGATACGAATATGGATGCTGCCATGGTAAAAGTGTCTTCGGCGGTCAATCAGTTGGAATTACCGGATACAGCGGGACAGCCTATGATCATGGAAATCTCGATGGACATGATGTCAACGGTTATGGCAAGTGTCGATTATGAGGGCAAAGACCGTGTGGAACTTGCCAAGTTTGTGGATGATAATATTTTGCCGGCGCTGGAGCGCGGTGATGGTGTGGCAAGTGTTTCGACAAATGGTATGGTTGAGGAATCAATTGAGGTTGTATTAAACCAGGATAAGATTGATGACGTCAATGCCCGTGTGTTGGAAAAGACAGACAAGGCACTCGCAGATGCCAAAAAGAAAATTGATGATGGCAGCAAAAAGCTTCAAGAGGGGAAAAAACAGTTAGAGTCTCAGCAGAAGAAACTGTCGCAGCAACAGGGAAAACAATCTGCACAGCTTGCAAAGTTCAGCAAGATGATGAATCAGGCAATTGCGACAAAAGTTGCGTACGAATCCCAGCTTGCAAGCTTAAAGGCGAGTCAGTCGGCGTTAAATGGTGAGAAGAAAGCCTATACGACAAATAAAGTAGTATCCTCGTATGAGCAGATGAACAAAGGATTTGCGACAATTCAGAATAGTTTTGCCAAGGGTGGAACTGCTTATCAGGCGATATATACGACGATTTACAAGCAGATCTTAAATACAATGGTACAGGAAACGCTGAAACAGACCGGTCTTAATGTGACAGTGACGGACAGCAATGTAGACACGTATTTGAAACAGCTTGGTAATGCTGCAGATACTCTAAAAGAAGCAGCTGGAACACAGGCAGAAAGTGCGACGGCAACACAGGCAGCGAAGCAGAAAGCCGCATTGCCAACCAGTGTCAAGGATGCGATCGACAATCCGTCAAAATTGACGGCTTACAAAAATATGCTCAAAACACAGGGACAGAGTAAGATTGCCAAGTCGATGACAAAGAAGAGTCTGAAATCCCTGTACGATATTGTAGAAACTCGTATCCCGCAGATCGATACAGAGCTTGCGAACTTAAAGACTGAGATCGCAGCCGCACAGGCGGTCGTAAAGCAAGTGACAAAGTCTATCAGTAAGGCGGAGAGTCAATACGAGAAAGTTGAAACCGGTAAGATCACAGCGGCCGCGGCGTTTGGTTCTGCCAATGCACAGATGGCGTCCGCAAAGTCGACTTTGGAAAATAGTGAAAAGGAGTTAGATAATGCGAAGAAATCCTTCCATAACTCCAAGAAAGAGGCGCTCAAAAAAGCGAATCTTGATCAGATGTTGACGAAGGAGACACTGGCAGGTATTTTGACGGCGGAAAACTTTTCGATGCCGGCAGGATACATTAATGAAGATAAGACACAGTATTTGCTCAAAGTAGGAGATCAGTATAAGAGCATTGACGCCCTCAAAAAGACGCTGCTCTGCCATATGAAAGATATCGGAAATGTTCGCCTGCAGGATGTGGCGGATATAACAGTAGTAAACAATAGTGCAGATTCTTATGCAAAATTAAATGGTAACGATGCGATCATTATTGGTGTTTCCAAAGCGAGTACAGCAGGAACGTCTACGGTGTCCAAAAACTGTGCCAAGAGCATGAAAGAACTGGAAGAAAAATATGATGGTCTGCACTTCACAAAGTTAATGGATCAAGGTGATTATATCAAAATGATCGTTGACTCCGTTATTTCTAATTTGTTGTGGGGAGCATTATTAGCAATCGTAGTATTATTCCTGTTTTTACAGGATATCCGTCCTACGGTAGTCGTTGCTTTCAGCATTCCGCTTAGCGTACTGTTTGCCATTGTGCTTATGTACTTTACGAACATAACGCTGAATATGATCTCTTTGTCCGGTTTGGCATTGGGTGTTGGTATGCTGGTTGATAACTCGATCGTCGTCATTGAAAATATTTATCGATTACGAGGAAAAGGAGTTTCAGCTGCACGTGCAGCAGTGATGGGAGCCAATCAAGTGGCAGGGGCTATTTTTGCATCAACGCTTACGACAATCTGCGTATTCCTGCCGATCATCTTTACGGATGGTATTACTCGTCAGATCATGCAGGATATGTGTTTGACGATCGCTTACAGTTTGAGTGCAAGTTTGATCGTTGCGTTGACTGTTGTACCAACAATGGGTGCGACACTTTTGCGTAAGGAGCCAAATCGAAAGCATCGATTCTTCCATGCTGTTCAGGTGGCTTATGAAAAGATTTTGCGGTTCTGTTTGAAATGGAAAGCGGTTCCAATCTTGATCGCCGTATTTTTACTTGGTTTTTCTGTTTGGAAAGTGACACAGATGGGAATTGTATTTATGCCGGAAATGGGCAGTGAGCAGATGTCCTATTCCTATACGATGCCGGAAAAAACATCGACCGAGCAGGATTACGCATTGTCAGATGAGATTGCCGGAGAAGTGCGTAAGATCAAAGGTGTTAAGACGGTTGGAGCGTTGATGGGAGATAATTCTTCCATGATGGGACTTTCGACGGGCGGCGGAACCAGCAAATCTTTTAATGCAATGATCATTTTGGATGAAGAGTATGCTAATCAAAATAAAGAGATAGCAGCTAAGATCGAAAAGATCCTGAGCAAGAAGAAGTTGGATGATTATTCTGTATCCGAATCAAATATGGATATGTCGAGTATGATGGCATCTGGTGTGCAGATCGATATTTACGGCAAGGACACAACGAAGTTAGAAAAGATCAGCGAAGATGTGATGAAAATGCTCGAGAAAACTGACAAGTACGAGGATATTACCAATGGGCAGGAAGAGGGCAAAAAAGAACTTGTTGTCAGTGTGAATAAAGATAAGGCGATGCGCTATGGACTTACGGTAGCGCAGGTATTCCAAGAGCTGTCCGGTAAATTATCCACGGATAAAGAAGCGACAACGATCACGGTGGATGATCAGGATTACAAGGTCAAACTTGTCGATGATCGTGATGAATTAAAGACGAACAACCTACTGTCCTATAAGTTTGAAACGACAGTAACGGACGATCAGGGCAAACAGAAGAAAGAGACTCATAAGCTGAAAGAATTTGCGGATGTGAAAGAGGCGAAGAGCCTGACAACGTTAAAACGTGAAAACCTTTCAAACATGATCTCGGTAACGGCATCGGTTAAGGATGGCGAAAATGCAACATTGCTTAGCCGTGATCTGCAGAAGCAGCTTGACAAATACGAAACACCGGATGGCTACGATGTGAAGATCTCCGGTGAGAGCGAGACAAATAATGAGATGATGAAAAACATGCTCCTTATGATCTCGCTTGCTATCTTATTCATTTATCTGATCATGGTAGCGCAGTTCCAAGGACTTTTGTCGCCGTTTATCGTGTTGCTTACAATACCGCTTGCATTCACCGGTGGATTGCTTGGTCTTTTGATCGCAGGCGAGGAATTGTCTGTTATGTCAATGATGGGATTCTTGGTATTGGCCGGTGTCGTTGTAAACAATGGTATTGTGTTTGTAGATTATGTCAACCAGCTTCGTCTGGATGGCGTATCCAAAAAAGACGCATTGGTGGAGACCGGGGTTACCCGTATGCGCCCGATCTTAATGACGGCGCTTACGACAGTTCTTGCTATGTCAACGATGGTATTTAGCACAGACACCACCGCACAGATGTCTCGTGGTATGGCGATCGTAACGATCGGAGGATTGCTGTATGCAACGCTTATGACATTGTTTATTGTTCCGGTATTTTACGATATCTTCTATCGCAGAAAGATGAAAAAGATTGACCTTGGAGACGAGAGCAATTTGATGGATGAGGATAAATAAAGGGACAAAAAAACGCGTGTTGTTAGCAAAACTCGAATAAAAAAAACTATATCGGAAATACTTTCTTGTAAAGAGCTGGGTATCTGCAATTGTAAGGCAATACTGCATTGAGCGAAAACAGAGAAAGGTGTGATGTAGGTTTGAAGAAACAGCAGGGAATACAAAGTGTGAAATTTGAAGAGCCACCGATCATTTGCGCTGCTGCATCTGTAGTAGGGCAAAAGGAAGGGGATGGCCCATTTGGTGATGTATTTGACCAGATCGAGTCAGACCCTAAGGTTGGTGGAGATACATGGGAAGACGCAGAAGGCAGACTTCAGGAGCGTGCCGCAGAACTTGCTATTCAAAAGGCAGGCTGTGGTAAAGAGGCGATCCGTTACATTGTGGCGGGCGATCTCCTGGGACAGCTTATGGCGTCTTCTTTTGGTTTAGCAGGATTTGATAAACCGTTGTTTGGTGTGTATGGAGCCTGCTCGACGATGGGAGAATCCATCGGGATCGGTTCTATGCTTGTAGAAGGTGGATTCGCAGATTATGTACTTGCAATGACTTCCAGCCATTTTGCCAGTGCTGAAAAACAATTTCGTTTTCCGCTAGGCTATGCAAATCAGCGTCCTAAAGCCTCGACTTGGACGGTGACAGGAAGTGGAGCCGTTGTGATATGTAAAGGGGATCAGAAACAGGGAATGGCCAAAATTACCGGGATTACGACCGGAAAGATCGTTGATTATGGTGTGAAAGATACGATGAACATGGGTGCCTGTATGGCCCCTGCAGCCGCATCGGTGGTCGCAGCACATTTCAAAGATTTCGGAACAGATCCGTCAGAGTATGACCAGATCATTACAGGAGATCTGGGGATGGTTGGCAAAGATATTTTAATCGACATTTTGCGGTCAGAAGGGTATGATATTGCAGATCGTTATATTGATTGTGGTATTGAGATATATGGCAGGGATGCACAAGCACAGGCAGGCGGCAGCGGCTGTGGATGCAGTGCGGTCATGCTTGCCGGGTATGTGTTGAAACAGTTGGAGATCGGAGAATGGAAACGAGTGTTGTTTGTTCCAACGGGAGCATTGCTGTCAGTCGTCAGTTTTAACGAAGGTAATAGCATTCCGGGAATTGCACACGCCGTAAGATTGGAAACCCTTATTTCTAATTAACATGACTCAAACTTCCCATAACGAAAATGCGGCAAGGCAATTGCTATAGATCTCTTACGGCAGAAGTCAATCTTTAGTAACTGCAAAATGTTTAGTGGTCATTGACATAATCAGTAATAGGTGGTTGTGGACAAGTTAAGGCATGGGAAGTTTGAGTAACATTACAATAAATTAATGATAATTATTTGATAAAAAGGGTCAAAAATAACAAATAATTAAAGGAGAAGATCCCGGTTGTAAAGTGGAAAAATAGGAAATAAAAAATAGACAAAAAAATCATTATTTTTGATGATCTTGAATGCAAAATTAGTGGAAAGAGGTGTATCACATTGGATTATATATTGGCGTTTATTGTTGGCGGTCTGATATGTGTTATTGTGCAAATATTAATGGATAATACAAAGCTATTACCTGGACGGATTATGGTACTGTTGGTATGCAGTGGTGCTGTACTTGGGGCAATCGGTGTGTACGAGCCATTTGCTAAATGGGCAGGAGCAGGGGCGACAGTCCCTTTGCTTGGCTTTGGAAATATCCTATATCAAGGAGTAAAAAAAGCGGTAGATGCAGAAGGATTTATTGGTTTATTTAAGGGAGGATTTAGTGCATGTGCAGTAGGAGTATCTGCAGCGTTAATTTTTGGATATTTGGGTTCTCTCATATTCAAACCGAAGATGAAAGATTAGTGAAATGTTAAGGTTTTAACGGGTGCTTTGGAAAAATGTTTCTTAATTCGTTATTTTTGTGTTGCAAATTGAATAAAAAAAAACAAAAATAAGTAAAAAAATATACAGAACTAACAAAATTTTAAAAATCCCTTGCAACTGCGCTCTATTGGGTATAAACTTGCCATTGTAAGCGTTAGTAAATGTATAAATTCTTTGATTGATTTATTTATGAAAGGGAGAAGAAAAATGGCTAAGACAATTAAGAAAGCAACACAGACCAAAGCACCAGCAAAAAACACATCTGTAGAGACTGCAATGAAGGCAGTAGCAGCTAAGAAACCTGAGGTGAAAGCTGCAGCACCGGCACCTGTTAAGAAGACAGAGGAAAAACCTGCTGCTAAGGCAGAAGTTAAGCCGGCTGTGAAAGAGACAGTAAAGAAGGCAGAAGAGAAAGTGGCAGAGAAGAAGACAAGAAAGCCTAGAAAGAAAACTGTTAAGAAACCGGTAGAGAAAATACAGGAAGTATTTGTTGAGTTTGATGGTGAGCAGTTTAAGACAGCTTCCATTATTGAGAAGATCCATGAGGTATATAAGGCTGAGGGACATCGTGTTGGAGCTATCAAATCCCTGCGTGTTTACATTGATCCGGTAGAGCGTAAAGCATACTATGTTATCAATGATAAAGCAGAAGGAAAATATGTTGAGTTTTAATTTGGTCATTCATTTATAGAAATTGAATAGTGTACGAAATGTTGTACATAGTAAACGACAGAGATAAGCGGTAAACAACTTGTTTCTGTCGTTTTTGGGTTGATAGGATTAAAGATAATTCGTTTGAGATCCGAAAAGGGATGAGGAAGCAGTAAAACAGATCATCAGGGAAATAAGCGCATAATTATTGAAAAAAGAGCAAAACGAAAGAGCAAAACGGAACGATGTATTCTTGACAGATGGTATAAAAAGTGTTATATTTGCATAACGTAATGTTAGCAGAAACATTTTGGTGAGCGTTTTATATAACGCATCTACCGGTTACAACAAGGGGTTGTACTGGTTTCGACGGGCTCACTGCAGATGGAGAAGCTGTCCGTGGTCGGACACCACGTAAAAAGTTCGATTTAAAATTAAACGCTGAAGATAATTTAGCATTAGCTGCCTAAGCGCAGCTCATCGGTCTTAGCGCCCCGCCGCTAAGGTAGCCGGTGTCATACCTGCGGGACACTCCGTTGTCAAAGCTTTGCGATGACGGAAAATCTATGAAGCTACCAAAGAGCATAGCCTGTTAGTGGGCGCTGCTTGGAGGGAATGTTAAAACACTGACTATGACAGTAGAAGTACATTGAATCTGGGTTCGGACCGGGGTTCGACTCCCCGCAGCTCCACTAAAGCTAAACAAGTCGAACTCTCCGTTCGATATTATCGTATATAGGAATATATTTTGTTTAGTATATCGCTGGAAGTAAAAATAACGGCACTGTATATTGCGAAAGCAATATACAGTGCCGTTATTTTTATGGAATAGGAAATCTGCATATTTGATAGGATCGGTTAGGATAGTGCTTCTTAAAAATAGGTCTTGCAACTGACTATATGAATTGATAAAATAATGAGTGCTGTGTGTGGTATCAAAAGATGCCAGCAATGAAAATAAGGAATCGGTAGTAAAGTACACAAGACGTGTTTAGAAAGGAAGGCATTTTATGGGCGGATTTTTTGGTGTGGTGTCCAAAGAAGATTGTTTGTTTGACCTGTTTTTTGGAACAGATTATCATTCACATTTAGGTACGAGACGAGGAGGCTTAGCAGTATACGGAGAGAATGGATTCGATCGTTCGATCCATAATATCGAGAACTCCCCATTTCGTACAAAGTTTGACAAAGATGTGCAGGAAATGAAAGGAAATATGGGAATTGGCTGTATTTCTGATTATGAGCCACAGCCGCTGATCGTGCGTTCTCATCATGGAACGTATGCAATTACAACGGTAAGTAAGATCAATAATATGGATGAGATCGTTCAGGATATTTTTGATACGGGACATGCACATTTCTTGGAGATGAGTGGCGGTGACATTAATGCAACAGAGTTGGTAGCTGCGCTGATCAATCAAAAAGAGAACCTGATCGATGGTATTCGTTATGCGCTTGAGACGATCGATGGATCCTTGACTTTGATGCTGCTGACGCCGAAAGGAATTTATGCGGCCAGAGATAAGTATGGACGTACACCAATCGTAATTGGACAAAAGGAAAATGCGTATTGTGTGACGTTTGAAGACTTTGCATATCGCAATTTGGGCTATCATGATTATAAAGAACTCGGCCCTGGAGAGATTGATGTCATTACCACAGAGGGCGTCAAAACGTTAGTTGCTCCGGGCAAAGATATGAAGATCTGCACCTTCTTATGGGTATACTATGGTTATCCGTCCAGTTCCTATGAGGGAGTCAGTGTTGAGGAAATGCGCTATCGTTGTGGTGCCTGTCTGGCAAAACGTGATAATGTCAAACCGGATATTGTGGCAGGTGTACCGGATTCCGGAATCGCACATGCGGTCGGTTACTCCAATGAGTCCGGCATTCCATTTTCCAGACCATTTATTAAATACACTCCTACATGGCCACGCTCATTTATGCCGACGATCCAGAGCCAGCGTAATTTGATCGCCAAGATGAAACTGATCGCTGTTCATGAATTGATCAAGGATAAAAAGCTGCTGCTGATCGATGATTCTATTGTGCGTGGAACACAGCTTCGTGAGACAACGGAATTTTTATATGAAAGTGGTGCGAAAGAAGTACACATCCGTCCGGCGTGTCCACCGTTAGTATATGGCTGCAAGTATTTGAACTTTTCGCGTTCCTCTTCCGAAATGGATCTGATCACACGACGTGTGATCGCAAAATTGGAGGGAACGGACGAGGTGCCAAATGAGGTATTGCAGCAATATACCGATCCAAACTCTGAGAAGTATGATCAGATGATCGAGGAAATTCGTAAAGAATTGAAATTTACTTCACTGCAGTATAATCGTTTGGATGATATGCTGGAATCTGTTGGTATTCCGGTAGAAAATCTCTGCACATACTGCTGGGACGGCAAAGAATAATCGACTGTCCAGACAACAAAAAATCGAAACATAATGAAAAGGCATTACAGTTTCCACGTAGGATCCTGTAATGCCCTTTTGAATGTCAGAAAAATGCCTAACTAAAGCTTCCCATACCGGAAGTTCTTGCCCAAACCACATATTGCTTATTATGTTGATGGTCTAATTATATTTTGCAGCCGCTATATAGTGAGTCCTGCCATCAAGAAACTATAGCAATTGCTTTGCCGCAATTAGTTTTCACAGTGATTTCTAGATTTTGTTGTCTCTGATGATTGATTTACATGCCTTTCGG
>ERZ791659.430-NODE-430-length-29634-cov-7.48812_pt1 | contig 29634 bp, 23 predicted proteins | sample MGYA00510053_ERZ791659 | MGnify/ENA primary metagenome ERZ791659 (study PRJEB30046, sample SAMN00715192) | human gut metagenome | study: EMG produced TPA metagenomics assembly of the A metagenome-wide association study of gut microbiota in type 2... | reverse complement strand
ACTGTCCATCCATCGGCTTCATCAATGAAGACTTCGTAAGTTCCCATATTGATCATCGGTTCGATGGTGAATGTCATTCCCGGAACGATAAGCATACCTGTACCGCGCTTGCCGAAGTGCTCAACGTCCGGTTCTTCATGGAACTTGATTCCTACGCCGTGTCCGCACAGGTCGCGTACTACACTGTATCCGTTTTTCTCCGCATGTTCCTGAATGGCTGCACCGACGTCTCCAAGCCGTGCCCACGGTTGTGCTGTCTGTACGCCTATGTCACGGCATTCCTTTGCCACCTGTACCAGGCGTTGCATTTCCGGCTTCACTTCTCCAATCATGTACATTCGTGACGCATCCGAGAAATATCCTTTATAAATAGTGGAAACGTCTACATTCACAATATCTCCGCTGCGCAGGAACTCTTTCGTGCTTGGGATGCCATGACATACCACGTCATTGATACTTGTACATACACTTTTGGGAAAACCTTCGTACATGAAAGGGGCAGGTATTGCATCATGATCCGTTGTAAATTCATAAACCATGTGGTCAATTTCCGCAGTGGACATTCCTTCGCGGATGTTTGCAGAAATGTAATCCAGCAGTGCGGTGTTGATTTTGGCACTTTCGCGGATACCCGCCAGTTGTTCTTCGGTGCGCAATAAGTGGCGCGACGGTAGTTTATAACCTTCCTTTTTATAGTGTTGAATCTTCTCTTCTACTTCGTCGGAATAGTTTTTAGGAGCAAACCGGACTCCTTTTATGAACTTCTTCATTGTCTTTTTCTATTAATAGTTGCTACAAAAGTACACAATAAAATTCATAATGTCCTCACTGTTGTGATTTCACTTCTCGAATTATCAATTCGCTTCACCTGTATCTGGGTCTTGATCCGCTCGCGCAGTCCTTCTACATGGCTGATGATACCCACTTTTTTGCCGCCCATCTGGTGAAGTTTCTCCAGTGTGTCCATTACTGTGTTCAGATAATCACTGCTCAGGGTTCCGAATCCTTCATCAATGAACAATGTATCTACAGACAGGCTATGCCGGCTGAGTGAAGACAAACCGAGTGCCAATGACAAAGAAACCAGGAAACTCTCTCCGCCGGACAGTGTACAGGCAGGACGTGCCGCACCTCCTTGATATAAATCGCGCAGCAGAATGGTGAGTGAACCTGCCTGACATTCCAACTCGTAACGTTCGGTCAGGCGTTGCAGGTAGAAGTTTGCTCCATTGAGCAATTCTTTCAGTACGAAGCTCTGGGCAATATTTCGGAAATTTGTTCCTTTCTCGTCACCAAAGTGATGGCAAAGGCGGTCCCATTTCAGATAAACCTCCCGTAATTCGTCTGCACGTTTCTTCTCATCTTTTATCCGGGCAATATTTTTCGCATTCTCTTCCAATTGGATTTTCAGTCGTAAGAGGGTCTGATTGCCTGCTGTGATCTTTTCATCCAAAGCAGTGATAAGACTATCTAGACTTTCAAGGGTTTCTTCTTCTTCCATTTCCGGCTTCTTACTTTGGTGTTCTTCCAGTTGGCCGGTTGTAAGTCTGAAGGCTGTCTGTGCTGCCACTTCTTCTTCTCTAAGCCTCTGCTGTCCGCTACGCAGAGATTCTATTTGTTCGTTGGAGTAGGAGGAAAGAGCGATGAGGCGTGCTTCGTCCATATCCGGGTGTGTGGTATAGAATGCTGTCAGGCTGGCTTGTAGCTCATCGAGATTCTTCCGGACAGACAGGATGTTCTGTTTCAGTCCGCTGACGTCAGAATTCAGCGTATTCCACGCCATTCCCAGATTCTTGATTTCCATTTTTTCCTTTGCCGGAAGATGCCTCCATTCAGGGAAAGCCGTACAGATCAGTTCTTGTGTGGCGGATATGCTGCTCAGTTCTTTATCGATGAGGGCGATGGCAGTTTTTAATTCCGCCTGTCTGTTCTGTGCAAGTTTATAATGCTCTGCGGATTTCTGTAGGCGTTCGATAAAAGCGGTAGGGGAGGTCTGCCACTCCGTTTGCCACCCTTCCCAAAGAATCAGTGGGCTGACGCGTTCCAGCGTAGTACGAACAATCTCTTTTTCACTTTCCGCCAGTGAATGTTTATTGGTGATATCGTTTTTCAGCTTCGTCAGATTTTTGTCGGCGGTGTCCAATGCATTCCGGGCGGCTTCCACAGCTTTCTGGTGATTATCCTTCAGATGTTGCAGCCGGGAAATATGGTTGGAGAGGGTTTGTACTTCATTTAGTTTGGCATTGACATTCTCCAGATTCAGTTTATTCTCCTGAAATAACTTTTCCAGTATTTCTTTGGTATTGTCGGAGATGCTTGGAATAGAACACCGAATGCATTGCTCTTCTGCTTCCGTTCGGGCAAGATCATGACCTTTTCGGGCCTTTTCTGTTGCCAGGCGGCTGTTCGCTATCATATTCTCGTAAGTTTTGACCTCTGCCCGGTTGCTGTTTAATGCTTGTTCCGCTTCCTTGTATTCTTTCTCTTTTGCTTCCAGCGACTGCCGGATAGGGGCAAGCATCGACTGAAAATCTTCGTCCTTGCTGAGTATCTCTATCTTCTGGCCGCATACCGGACACATATCTCCTATGGACAGACGGGCACGCGCTTCTTTGGCCCATTCCTCCACAGCTTCTTTTTGTTTGTCATAAAGCTCTTTGAGGTCATCGTACGCCTTCTTTTGAGTGTCGAATTCGTTTTTAAGTTTCCCATTCCGGTTCTTGCCGGCTTGCAGATTGGTTTCCAGTGATTTCTCGTTTTCCTCTGCTGTGGCCAAAGCTGCCTTTTTATCTTCCAGTACTATCAGGGCATTTTGAGCTTTCTGCAAATTCTCTTTGATAGTCTCCAATGTACTTTTCTTTTCTTGCAAGGCACTTCGGTTCATGGAATCAAGCTGTGCGTTCAGTTGGTTTATTTCCTGTTGCCTGATCTGATTCTCTTTGCTTTTCAGATTGAAGTCATTCTCCTTATTTGTGCGTTCTTGCTCTTGGGCAGGTTGCTGCCGTACCAATTCCACTATCTGCTTTTCGTAAATGGAGATGCGGGAATGTGAGGAGAGCACGGCATTCAAATCGGTGACGATAGACTGGCTCTGCTCGAACATGGGCAGGAACGGTGCATGGGTTTGCAGATATTCTTCAGCAAGAATTAGTTTTGCCTGTTGCTCTTTCATATTCTCCTTCAGCCAAACGCAGCCACTGCTGAGGCGGATGAAATTCTGCTTCAAGCTTTCGGTTTGTTCGGCATTGATTTCTTGTTGCCACTGCTGCTGTTTGAAAGAGGAGAGCCAATTGCGGGCATCCGCAGTGTGATTCCAATCCTTTATCAGTAGTTCTTTCTGCCGGAAGTCATCCGATTGTAACTGTTCTTTCTTCACTTCCCAGATTCTCTGTTGACTTTCTTGAGTAAGGGTGAGTTCAGTATTTCTTTTCAGCCAGTCACGTTTCAGTGCTGCTATGTTCTTTTGCCCGGTATTTCCGTTGATTTCGCTACTTAACGCAGCCATTGTTTCGTTAATTCCGGTCATTTCTTCTTCAGTCAGCACATGGATTCCTTCCAGTTTCCGGTTCTGATTCTCATAGTCTACGCGCTTTTCTTTCGTTATGGCATAAATCCCTGCACCTATTTCAGAATAAATTCCGGTACCTGTCAGTTTCTCCAGGATGTCCGATTTCTCACTTTCTTTGCTCTGAAGAAACTTAGTGAAATCTCCTTGAGCCAATAGGGTGGTGCGGCAGAATTGCTCGAAGTTCAACCCTACGGCTTCTTGTATTTCCGCTTTGATTTCGTTTCTCTTGGTGAGTTGGAGATTGGTTTTGCAGTTTTCCAGCGTCCATTTAGTGTCTTGAATGGCACCGGATGCTTTCCGATGTGCGCGGGCTACGTACCATTTGGCGATGTAAGGTATTTCGTTTGATCCGATAAATTCCAGTTCTGTCCAAGCTTCACTGGTATTTCGTCGCATCAGTTGGCGGCTGTCGTTTATAGCCACATCTTCCTTTTTAGAAGAAAACGTTTGCCCTACATCCCGGTACTTTTCATTTGCTGTGCGTTCCATGCGGGGCGTTTCATTATAGAGTGCCAGGCAAATGGCATCGAGTAATGTTGTTTTGCCGGCGCCTGTTTCACCACAGATCAGGAACAGGGATTCTTCACTTAAAGGGCCGTTCTCAAAATCAATGACGGCATCTTCTATCGAGGCCAGATTCTTTATAGTCAGTTTTTGAAGTTTCATAGTTCACCACAGATTACACGGATTAGCGCAGATTATTCTTTTCTCTCACTTTCTGTACGACACTGCTCATCAGTTCACAGAGTTCCTCGTCCATCTCTTCTCCTTCTGCCTCCTGATAATAAAGTCTGGCTATTTCCAGTGGAGACATTTCCTGCATTTCCTGGATGGAGATGTGCCGGGCTATGTAGTCTGAAGTTTGTTTTTCGCGGTTGGATTTGATATAGCAGTATTTACAGCTTTTTCCTCTTACGGCATTCGATGCCCGTTCATTGCAGTCGGGTGCCAGATAATCTTTTATCAGAACATTCAGGCGGATATAAGCCGGTTTATCGTCCGGATATTCTTCCAGTAACTTTATGGCTTCTTCAAAGACTACCGGTTCCTTGGGGAGGGTGACGAGTGGTATTGGATTTTCTATTTCTATTGTCCTTATCTGTGGCGCTTCCCGTCCTTTTAATTCGACGATAGATACGGAGTGTGGATAAGCTTCGTCGAAACTGACGGGTAGGGGGGTACCGCAATAGCGTGCATGCCGTCCGTTTCCTTTGATGTTCTGCGGACAATGAATGTGTCCGAGTGCCAGATAATCGTATCCTTCGCCCATGGAACTGATGGGGACGTATTCTATTCCACCCACGGTTTCGTCATGCCCCGTCCGGTCGCTGCCTTCTATGGAGAGATGTGCCATTAATACAACGGGCAATTCTCCCGTGTTCATTTTTCCTACTTCGTCCAGCAATGCCTGGAAGAAACGTGCTTGCCGTTCTTCGCGTGGCGTTTCAGTGTCCAGCATCGGGAAATTCTGTGGATAGACGTGGGGGACGGCAATGATATATCCTTTCAGTGCTGCTGCTTCATCTATTACTTCCACGATATGTTTTTCCAGATTCACCTCTTCCCGGGTGCGTTCGATGTTTCCCACGACTTTCACACCAAAATGGTTCCATAGACTGCTGTCTATTTCCAGTTTAGAACTGCTGTCGTGGTTTCCGGCAGTTACCACAATTGTCATTCCGGGACATGCCCTGTGAATTTCGAGCATACCATCCGTGTACATCTTTTGTGTGGCTGCCGATGGGGTGGAGTAGTGATAGATGTCTCCGCTCACTACCATTGCATCCGGCATTTCTTCTGCTACGATGCGGGTTAGTTGTTGCAAAAATGCTTGTTGCTCGTGGCTACGGTCATAATTATATAATGTATGTCCCAGGTGCCAGTCGCTGGTATGAAGTATTTTCATTGATATTATTGTTTTATGCTTTCAAAAGTACGCAGAATATGGAAGATACGCAATCCTCTTTAAAAATCTCTTTTCCAAAAACTGGGAATTCTCTGATTTTTAATTAGTTTTGCAGTCTAATTTCTCTATGATGTAGACCTTTTGTTCCTTGTGTGGTAAAGAATGGGTACACTTGGAGACTAAACTGTAATTTCGATGAAATATTTGCAAATAATAATCAGAGTGTTTATTATATTAGTTGCTTTCCTTTTAAATGCTGTTAATGTATTTGGCGAAGTATCCTCAGCATTTAAACCGGGCAATGAAGATAGAATATTGATTCTCAACGCATACAGTGGCTCTTCCCGATGGAGCAACGACTTTATCATCCCTATTTATAATTCCTATCAGCATAAAAATTCTCCTTATGTAGTGGATGTGGAGCACATGGGCAGTCAATTTATGCATTTACAAAATGCAGAAGAATTATTGGAATATGAAGAAAGTCTCTTTGGAAAATATGCAGACAATCCTCCAAAACTCCTGATTCTTTTAGGTAGTGCTTCCTGGGGTTTGCTGAGAGATGATATAGAAAAACAATGGAAAGATGTCCCTGTGATTCTTTGTACGGAGACGGATTACGTCGGTCCGCAAGAGGCTTATCTGGAGAGGCGCGCCATTCCGGTAGAAGAGAGAACTCCCTTGAAAGATTATAAAGGAGATTTGTCGCTGACTGTATTCTATGTACCTGCATATCTCAAAGAAACAGTTTCGCTGATGCAGGATTTGATGCCTGAAATGGATGAGTTGATATTTCTGTCGGATGCCCGGTATATAAGTGCCCAATTCCGTTCGGATTTAAAAGAGATTGTGAGCAAGAACTTTCCCGAACTTGAAATAAAGGATTATGTTGCCGGTGTAATGACTACTGATGCATTGGCGGATTCATTGAGCCATGCAGAGGCAAACAGCGGAGTTCTCTTTTGCTCATGGCATCAGGATACTCAAAAAGGGAATGTCGTATTAACCAATAATATTTCCAGAATTCTGAGCTATTATTCCTCTTCACCTATCTTCTCATTAGATAATACCGGATTGCAGCGGAACGGTCTGGTAGGCGGCTATTTCTTTGATGAAAAAACTGTTGGAAGAAAAGTGGTTGAGATTACCAATGGTGTTTTATCCGGTGTCAACGAGAAAGGAGTCCGTATCGTAGACTGCGGTATGCCTACTCCCATGTTCAACTATTACGATCTTATGGAAGCCGGATTATCGCCTGGTTTGTGTCCTCCCAATTCAGTCTTTTATATGATGCCGCCCTCTTTCTGGGAACAACATAAATATAGCGTCATAATTGCCATTGTAGTCATCATGCTCTTGTTTATGTGGCTGCGGATGGGGTGGCTGTCCAGAGCAAGAAAAAAGCAGGAAGAACAGATCAGACTGATGACCAGTTATCACAGTTTGTTTGAGAATATGCCCATCGTTTATTTGAAACAGCAACTGATTTACGACTCTGCGGGAAAGATTGTGGACTATATCACTGTAGAAGCCAATCCACGTTTTGAGAAATACTTCAAATCCATGGGTGAGGTCATCGGCAAAAAAGGAAGTGAGGCGGATCCGAAAGGTTTTGAAAGGATGTGCCACCTCTATAGCATGGTTACTTCCACTCAAAAGGAACTTTCTTATCAATACTATTACGAAAATATAGGTAATTATTTCAATGTGATTCTGACGCCTTCCAAGCATAAGGGATTCATTGATGTTTTCTGCGTAGACAATACCGAACTGGCCGAGACACAACAGATGTTGCGTTCCGCTAATCATAAATTGTCAATGTCGCTGGATGTGGCGAATATCGTTCCCTGGAAATGGGATCTGGAAAAGGGTACCATGCTCTGTGATGTGAACCGTCCGGTGGAGCTTAGCCATGACGACAGCATGATGAACGAAGATCAGCTTTCCGTACCCGATTACCAATATTTTGCCAAAATCTGTAAGGAAGATAGGGAACGGGTAAAGAAAGCCTATAAGGAACTGACGGAAGGTAATGTTTCTAAAATTAAGGAAGAATATCGTGTGATAGTCCGCAAGAATGGCGTGGCACGTTATGAATGGGTCGAGGCTCAGGCCACGGTTGATAAGCGGGATGAAAAGGGCAATCCGATTACTTTGATAGGTTCTTCTCTCGTGATCACCGGGCGAAAGAAAATGGAAGAAGATTTGATTACGGCAAAAGAAAAAGCAGAAGAATCCAATCGTCTTAAATCAGCTTTCCTGGCTAATATGAGCCACGAAATACGTACCCCGCTCAATGCCATTGTCGGTTTTTCCAGTATTCTGGCGGATGCGGAAGAGCCGGAAGAAAAAGAAGAATACATCAATATTATCGAGAACAATAATACCCTGTTGTTGCAACTCGTAGGAGATATTCTGGATCTTTCCAAGATTGAGTCCGGAACACTTGAGTTTGTCTATTCTGATATAGATCTGAATGCCTTGTTTCAGGAGTTGGAAGAATCCGCCCGGCTTCGCCAGAAAAATGATGCGGTTGTCATCCGATATCTGCCGGAAATGCCGGATTGTTTTGTAAACATTGAGAAGAACAGGCTGACACAAGTGGTAACCAATATGATGAATAACGCTATGAAGTTTACCCCCAGTGGAAGCATCACTTTTGGTTATCATCTGAAAAATACTGATTTTCTCTATTTCTATATCACGGATACGGGATATGGAATTGAAAAAGACAAGAAAGATACTGTGTTCGGTCGTTTTGTAAAGCTTGATTCGTTCTCGCAGGGCACAGGACTGGGACTCTCTATTTGCCAAAGTATTGTAGAGAATCTGGGTGGTGAGATTGGTGTGGAATCGGAACCCGGCAAGGGTTCTACTTTCTGGTTTACTCTTCCTTATCGTCCCGTTGAGCTCAAATCAGTGAGGGAACAGAAGGAACACCGGTTGAATAAAGTGGAGAGTAAACTCACAGTTCTGATAGCTGAGGATAATGAGAGTAATTTCCTGTTGTTCGAATCTATCCTGAAGCGTCAGTACAACATTCTCCATGCCTGGGATGGGGAAGAGGCGGTGGAGCTATTCAAGCAATACAACCCCCATCTGATATTGATGGATATCAATATGCCTAAAAAGACCGGTTACGAAGCTACACAACTTATACGTGAAATGTCGCCGACGGTCCCAATTATGGCAGTGACAGCTTATGTCTATGCCGAAGATGAAGAACGCATTCTGAACAGTGGTTTTGATGCGTACACTTCTAAACCTATCAATGCGCAGAAACTGCAAAGCGATATTGTGGACTTGCTTAAAAAGCAGCTGATATTTATGTAGGATGATCAGGGGAGGTATGTCATAATTAGCTTATACTTGCAAAGTATAAACTAATTATGATCATCTACTTAATTTTGCAACAGCTTCAGAATATATTTTCCGGGCATCACAATCCTTGCTTTCATCTGTGGCGAATTGTTGATGTCATAGATGATTTTCCATATTTTGCCTCCCAGTCTTCCAAAGTCGGTCAGTCTGAGAATGGCATTTTTCTCTTTTAAGGATGTCACTTTTTGCCGTTCCAATTCTTCTATCAATCCTTCATAGTTGTGTGTCTGTTTGTTGAGTGCATACTCCGGTGGAACAAGAAGAATCTCCTCATTCTTCCTCGTGTCTCCCTGGGGAGATATAGAGGGGATTGTTTCATTCTCTTTATTCTCTTTGTTTGTAGCTAAAGCGTTGCTTGCCTTGGCATCTCTGATTTTCTGCTGGTTAGCCAGCCCTCCACGACGGCCTGACTCTCTTTTTGCGTCCTGTTGGGCGTCCCATGGTTTCATGCGCAGTGTGAGTCCGGGCGATGAAAAGCTTGTGCCGTTTACCTCGAAGAGTGCATAGTCATATATGATCCGCTTCAGGGTGGTTACCGTAACTCTCATTTTCTGTGCCAGTACGGGCAGTATTCTTACGTCTGCCTTATATCCGTCCTGTAATCTTAGAAATTCCAGCAGCATCCAGTAGATACCGTATCCTTTCATTCCCTCTTTTTGCATCATTATCATCATTTTAAAGTTATTGCCTGCATTAGCATCATGTAATAGATATGAATCCATAATCTTTTGTTTTTTAATTTTCAACTCTCAATTCTCAACTTACCACCGGTTTCCATTCCAGAAAGTTCTCGATCTGGAACGTTCTCCATCCCTGTTGCTCTATATCCCAGTACACTACATGGTTCTGAATACGCTCGATGTCGTATTTGCGGTGGAAATCGGCTTCGTAATGTATCAGTGTTCCTCTTCCCATGTAAAAATCTCCATTTTGTTTTCGATAGGCTATCAGTGCACATCCGTATGGCATGTAGGCAGTTAATTGTAAAATTCGTCGTGCCATCCATGCGATGGTTTCTTCGGATAAGTCTGTTTCCTGCCCAATCAGTTTCTTCCATAGATTCTCCACTCTTTCGTCTTTCGTTACATACTTTTGTTGGTGTCCCAACGTTTGTTTCTCCATCTTAATGATTTTAGTTATTTATAAATGGTTTATAATCAACCGTCTGTGATGGCTACACCCTTTGTCTCGGATAGCTACACCCTTTTTAGGTGAGGGCTACACCATCCCGGTGGAAGGGTGTAGCCCTTTCACTATCCTGTTGACGGGGCAAAATTATGCCCTTTCTTTGGAGTTAACTATTACTGATTAATCTTTACATCATATCCATAGGGATCTATATGTTCTGTATCTTCCTTCTGTATCACCGCCCATATGCTCTCTATCTCGGTTCTTAAGCTGCTTGTTTTTAGAGGTATATGCTTTCCTTTCACATGCTTTCTGATTTTGCCCGTACTGTCCCACCACTCTATAAAATCACTGATTGTATGGACTTCCGTACCTTCAAAACCGCCTAATTTGAAGCATCTCAGGGCGCCTACCAACAGATGGGTATTTGCTCCGTAATACTTTCTCGAAGCTAATAAATTTTCATTTATTACATTCGCTTTGTCTTGTTCTATACTAGCGTCTTCCTTCTGATTATCAGATTTGTACGATTTACTTCTCAGCTGATTTCCGTTTAGCTTTTTGTTTTTTTAAATTCTGTCATGACTTAAATGATTAATTAACCGTTAGGTAATATTAACGTGGTTAAAAAATGCGAAAGTAGATAATTTAATTGGAATGGGAGGGGGAGTAGGGTGGAAAATGATGGATGAAAATTTATTTCTGGGTGATAATATGCTGAATATTAATTGTTTAAATCCTGTTTTGTGGGGTGTCCAAAAAATGTTCGTTTAATGTGCACAAAGATAAAGGTGTTTTTTTGAATGACAAAATGTTTGATAAAAAAGATTTCGTAATATAGTGTTTTTTCTACTTAAATATCTGATTATAAGCGATAAAAAACTTGTAAAAATATTAGTTAATATCTATTCCTTTCATTCTTTCTCTGACTTTATCAGATTTAAAAAACTTTACGCATAAAAAACGAACGATTAAAAGACGATTTATTAGCTTAATTCATTCGTTTATAGCTTTTTACCTGCAATGTAATCAAGGTAATGAACAGCTACGAAAAATCAATAGGCAAGAAGAACACAATACTTGCCATATCTTACATAAAGTGTTCGCAAGTGATTGAAATTCAAGTGTATGCAAGAACTTCAAAGCCCCGAGAGAACACCCTTTTCTGAAATAACCCTTGAAATGGAAGCGGATAAAGAGACTGAAATATGGTATGCGATGCGTGCCACGTACCGTAGAGAGCCTGATGCTATGCGTCTGCTTGAAAAGGAAAAAATGGGTTGTTTCGTTCCCATGCAATACAAGATCAGCATAAAGAAAGGTAAGAAAGTCCGTGCTTTGGTTCCGGTTGTCCACAACTTGCTGTTTGTCCATGCCTGTCCTTCGGATGTGAAGCGCATCAAATCACAGGTAAGCTATTTGCAATACATTACGGATACCCGTAGCGGTCAGAAAATCATTATCTCCGACAGTGAGATGCAACGCTTTATTGCAGTAGCCGGTACTTACAATGACCATCTTATGTACTTCCAACCTGATGAGTTGAATTTGTCCAAAGGTACAAAAGTTCGTATCACGGGCGGTGACTTCGAGGGGCAGGAAGGTCTTTTTCTGAAAGTAAAAGGTGCACGTGATCGTCGTGTGGTTATCGAGATACAAGGTGTTATTGCCGTTGCGCTTGCTACCATTCATCCGGATCTTATAGAAATAATCAAATAATAAATCATTATGTCTCTTTCTGAAGAAACACTTGCTCTTCAGCGTGCAGCGCACGATCTGATGTATTTAGGTATGGACGGTAATCCGGTCTATAGCGACGACCTTTCCCGTCGTAACGGTGAAGTTTATCGCCTGACTACGGCTTTGTATAATTCCGGTTTCAAAGGTTCTACAGTTGAAGAACAGGCTAATGTTTGTCTCGCTCTTCTGATGGGCTATAGTGCCTCATTTATTGATCACGGTGAAAAACAAAAGCATATCCAGGAGGTCTTGGATCGTTGTTGGGATATTCTTGATGTTCTTCCTGCTTCGTTGCTGAAACTTCGTCTGCTTACTGCCTGTTATGGCGAGGTGTTTGATGAGCCTTTGGCGGATGAAGGCCGCGCTATCATTGCTTCCTGGGATTCTGCATCGCTTACTTCTGAACAACAAGAAGCTATTGTGGAGTTTCAGAATGTGATTGATAATCCTTATCCGTGGGAAGAAATAGAAGACTAAGCGTTCTGCGATGTAACCCTCTTCACCTTTTTAAGAAAAAGCTCTGTGTACATAGTGCTCTCTGTGGTGAAAATTCGCAATTCTAAATAAATATTCGATATATGTTGAATCTTAAACAGTTTATATCTGACCATGTGGTAAACAGGCAAGGAAGTATGTTTTCCGCAGATATAGAGGCAAACAAGGATCTCTTGTGTCAAGAAATTGAAAACAAAAGTGTATGCGTGATAGGAGGAGCGGGTTCTATCGGCTCTTCATTTATCCGTGCCCTGTTACCTTTCAGACCGGCAAAACTTGTAGTTGTTGACCTTAATGAGAATGGGTTAGTAGAGTTGACACGCAATTTGCGTTCTACTTATGGAATGTATGTACCGCAAGAGTATCGTACCTATACACTTAATTTTGCCGACTCTATTTTTGAGCGTATCTTCCGTGAGGAAAAGGGCTTTGATATTTTTGCTAACTTTTCCGCTCACAAGCATGTACGTAGCGAGAAAGACAAATACTCTGTTCAGGCGCTTATTGAAAATAACGATATAAAGGCAAAAAAATTACTTGACTTGCTTTGCGAATTTCCGCCCCGTCACTTTTTCTGTGTCTCTACCGACAAGGCTGCCAATCCTGTAAATATCATGGGAGCCAGCAAGCGCATCATGGAAGATATGATTATGGCATATACCACCAAGTTTAAAGTAACCACCGCCCGTTTTGCCAATGTGGCTTTTTCTAACGGCTCGCTTCCCGACGGATGGCTACACCGTGTGATGCAAAAACAACCATTGGCTGCTCCGAGCGATGTAAAGCGTTATTTTGTTTCACCTGAAGAAAGTGGGCAAATTTGTATGCTGGCTTGTATCTTGGGTAAGAACGGAGAAATCTTCTTCCCTAAGTTGGGCGAAGAGCAGATGCTCACTTTCTCAGCTATTTGTGATGAATATGTGAAATCGTTGGGGCGTGTAAAACGTCAATTCACCACAGATGAAGAGGCGAAGAAATATGCCTATGAGATGCCTTTCAGCTGCAAAGAATATCCGGTGGTTTATTTTGGTAGCGACACCACGGGCGAGAAGGCTTACGAAGAATTTTATGTTCCCGGTGAAAAGCTGGATATAAATCGTTTCCAAAGCCTTGGCGTCATCACGGAGGTGAAAAAACGCCCCATTGAGGAGGTACAGCAATTCTTTACTGAAGTAGAAGCCATATTTGCCAACCCCGCTTTCACTAAAGAAGAAGTAGTAAACGCTATCAAACGATTCATTTCCAACTTTGAACACGAAGAGAAAGGAAAGAACCTTGACCAGAAAATGTAATTTTTTTGATAGGAATAAAATATAGTAATTATGGGTTATCAAATTCCATTATTTAACCTCAATTTCGATGAAAAAGAGGCTAATGCGGCTGCAGAAACAATCAAATCCGGATGGATCTCAACCGGTCCAAAGTGTGCAGAGCTGGAACAAATGTTCGTAGATATGTTTCATGTGGGACATGCGGTCAGCATGAGTAATTGTACCGATGCATTGCATTTGGCTTGTTTGGTATGTGGCATAGGAGCGGGTGATGAAGTACTTTGTCCTTCACTGACATTTGCGGCTTCTGCCAATTGTATTCGTTATGTAGGTGCAACGCCTGTATTCTGTGATATAGTTGGTCCGAATCATATTAATATTGACCCGGCAGACATAGAGCGCAAAATAACAGCTAAAACTAAAGGAATCGTTGTGGTACATATGGGTGGATTCCCTGCCCGTATGGATGAGATTATGGCAATTGCCCGCAAGCATAACCTGAAGGTTATTGAAGATGCTTGTCATGGACCTCTTTCTGAGTATAAAGGTAAAAAATTAGGTACGATTGGTGATTGTGCCGCATTCAGTTTCTTTTCAAACAAGAATATTAGTACAGGAGAGGGGGGAATGTTCATCACCAATAATAAAGAAATGGCAGAGAAAGCTCGTTTACTCCGTTCACATGGCATGACTACCATGTCCTATCAACGTGCGGCAGGTCATGCCACTGCATACGATATTGTAGAGCTTGGTTATAATTTCCGCCTTGATGACATACGTGCTTCCATTGCCATTGAACAGCTGAAGAAACTTCCCGCCGATTTAGAGAAGCGCATTGAGGTTCGTAAACGTTATGTTGATGGTTTGTCTAAGGTGAAAGGCATAGTAGTACCCTTTGCTGATAGTACAGAATTTACATCAAATTATATTATGCCCGTTGTACTCCTTGATTCCACCAAGGAGAAACGCGACCATATCCGTGAATATATGCATGCAGCCGGAATTCAAACCAGTGTGCATTATCCGGCTATTCACCTCTTTTTCCTTTACAAGGATGGCAGTTGGCATCTTCCTCAAACCGAGTATGTTACTGACAATGAGATAACATTGCCTATGTATGCGGCTCTCACAAAAGAACAAATTGGTTTTATCGTTGAATCATTGAAAAATGCACTTAATGGATAAGGCAGTTATATTAATAGGTGCTTTTTCTGAAATGCTTGAATTGTGTGCTGACTGTGAATATAATATTGTTGGATATATTGACAATCAAATAACTCCATGTATTGCTGGTGATAAATATTTAGGGTCAGATGATGATATAGCCAATATATTCAAAGAATATGGGGATATCCCTGTCGTTATTTCTCCAGACCAACCGAAGGTTAGAGAGAAGCTGTATGAGAAGTATCGGAAAATGGGATTTAAGTTTCAAACTGTCATTAGTCCTTGGGCTCATATTTCACGTAGTGCAGTGATAGGTGAAGGTGCGGTTATACAGCATGGCGTTCATGTCTCTTCAAATGTACAAATAGGCAATTTTGTTAAGTTGAATGTTAATGCTAATATAATGCATGATTGTAAGGTGGGCAATTTTACTACTATTGCGCCTAATGCTGTTTTGCTGGGCAAGGTAAGAATAGACTCATATTCTTATATAGGGGCTAATTCTACTATTTTGCCATGCTGTAATTTGTTAGACTATGTGGTAGTCGGAGCTGGAGCAGTTGTTACAAAGAATGTTCCTAGCAATACTACAGTCAAAGGTGTACCTGCTAAATGAATGGTTTGATTTCTAATTTTGATATCTGCTCCTTTCAATCCAAAATTCATCAATTTATAACCTCGGATAAGGGCATAATCCAGTTCCTGAAGCAAATGGATAATTCAAAGGTAAAAAAACAGTTATGCACAAAATAGAAAATCGCATCGTGGATTTGACGGACAACATCATTTCTTCTTTGAAGAAGATGGATGTGGAGAAAACGAAGATGTTGTTTGTCTTTTCCAACGGTCATTTCGAGGGGGTACTTACCATTGGAGATATCCAGCGGGCTATATTGAACAATGTAGCTCTGACAGAACCCATTCATAAAATATTAGACTCTTGCAAAGTGTATGCTTCGCCGAGTGAGTCGCGGGATAGTATCAAGATCAAAATGTACAAACTTCGTGCGGAATGTATGCCTGTTGTGGGTGAAAACGGTGAACTCATTGAGGTGTATTTCTGGAATGATTTTTTCAAGAGTAATGAGACTCTGCCCAAGCAGCAATTTAACATTCCCGTAGTCATTATGGCAGGTGGTAAGGGTACGCGCTTGGCCCCGCTTACCAATATATATCCCAAACCACTTATCCCCATTGGTGAAAAGACGATTGTGGAAACTATTATGGATAAGTTTGTAAGCTATGGTTGCGATGACTTTTATATCTCGGTAAACTATAAAGCTGACATGATAAAGAACTATTTCGACTTCATCAACAATGACTCTTATCATCTCTCTTACTTTCAGGAAGACAGACCGATGGGGACGGCAGGTAGCCTTCGTCTACTGAAAGACAAACTTCACTCCACGTTTTTTGTTTCCAATTGCGATATAATGATTTATGAGGATTTTGCCAATATTCTTAATTATCACAGAGAAAATAGAAATGAACTTACAGTAGTGGCTGCGGTGAAAACATACTCGATTCCTTATGGTACCATCCAGACCAAGGAGGACGGTTTACTGGAGTCGATAGAGGAGAAGCCCAACCTTTCCTTCAAGATAAATACAGGGTTGTACATTCTTGAACCTTCTTTACTGAAGGATATACCGGATGAGTTCTTCCATATCACTCACTTGATGGAGAAACTTCAGAGCCAAGGCCGTAGGGTGGGCGTTTATCCCATCAGTCAAAACGATTGGATGGATATGGGAGACTGGAACGAATACTTGAAATTAGTAAGAAAATAAAGGCGGATGACACGAGTATTGGTAATAGGTAGCGGAGTGGATGACAAATACATCGGCAACTGTTTGAGGGCGTGTAAAAAAATATCACCCGACATACATTTTGACTTCATAGCTTCCCATGGAGACGGTAATTCTCCTTTTCGCAAGGAAGTGGGCGAATTTGTTTCCGTAAAGAAGTATTACCCGCCCGTATGTTATAAGATACCCAAACTGCGCGGATTCTGCAATCAGCATGATTTGGTTAAAACCATCCGTGAGTATGCCGATCGCTGTAAGAGGCAGGGCGTAAAGTATACCGCTTGCCAGATTCATGCCTTGAATCCTTTTTATGCCAAAGTAGTGGACGACTTGAAGTGCATTGCCGGCCGTTTGATTATTTCTCCTTGGGGAAGTGATATTTTGCGCGCCCACTCGCATGCCATTCCCAACTTGAGGAAACTGGCTGCCAAGAGCGATGTCATCACCTGCCCCAAGGGCATTCGGTTTGAGAATGATATCATTGATATATTACATGCTCCCGCAGACAAACTCTATGACTTGGCGCTGGGTGTCATTGCCATTGATGAGATATTGAAGCGGGAAGCCGTCACCATCGAACAGGCTAAACACTCTTTGGGTGTGGAGGGCAGATATACCATTGTGATGGGATATAATGCCAATCCGGGGCATAATCATTTGAAAGTAATCGAAAGTTTGGCTTCAGTGAGAGGGCAATTGCCTGCCAATTTTATTGTCTTACTGCCTTTGACCTATGGCGGCTCTCCTGCCTATAAAACAGAAATAGAGGCGCTATTGAAGTCTTATGACATGCCGTACAAGCTGTTTTTGCAATATATGTCGGATGCGGAAGTGGTGAACCTTCGAAAGGCTACCGACTTGTTTATACATGCTCAGCAGACGGATGCCAATAGTGGCACCATAGCCGAGTATCTACTGTGCCGTAAAAAGATAATCAACCCTTCGTGGATTACGTATCCGCATTATGAGATGTTCGGTTCACCGTTTTATTCTTTCTCTAACTTCAATGAACTGCCGCAAGTCGTCGTAACTGCTGTTTGCGATACTGCAAGCAGGGTTTCTACACGCCTTGCTGACGATATCGCTTTAGCGGGATGGAGTCATAAGGCGGAAGATTGGGTGAAGTTGTATAAGAAATAGAAAATATGAATGCTGTTTTTCAACCCAAAGAATTTCAAATATGTAATGTCCCTGTGCCAAAGGGATATCCACAGTCGCAAACACATGCCGGCGTTGCTTATTGTAATGGTAGGGTATATTTGACAACATCTCCTTATCCAAGTGTGAAGTATAAAAGAATTGTGGCATATGCAAGAGCCATCATTCGTAAATTTACGAATAAAATTTACCCTCCTGCATGGGGTGATATTTTGGAAAACCCGATGTTGTATTTTGGTGAAAAAGATGAAATTGCCCCCGTTCGTTTTAATCCTTTCGTTGGTAATCCGTTGGTTTCTACCCCTCCTCATCTCTTTGGTTTACCTACATTCAATTCAGATCCTGATATTTTGATTTTGCCGAATGAGTATCTTTATGTGGTCAATAGAGAAGTAATCAGGAAGAAAAAATGTGAAGACCATATTTTTTATCATTTAAGGATAAATTTACTGGAATTCAATTTAAATGATGGGTTACCCATTTATCAATCGAGTACATATATCTACGAGACGAGTGAGAATATAGCTTCTCCTTCTATCAGATATATCAGTGGTTTGTTTCATATATTCTATTTGGATACTACATCCTACTGCACAGGAAGTACAGAATGTAATCTTTATGTCAGAACCGATAATGATATCAAAGGCAAATATGCTGATAGAAGAGAAATCTTAATTGAGAGCAAGGCTTATACTCCTTGGCATTTGTCTGTTTTTGATAATAAAGGAAAGCAGTATGCCATAATAGCTTGTATTAAAGATGGTGTCAAAGGACGTTGCTATCAAATGTTAGGTGAGTTTAATGAGAATATGACCACACTTCGCATATATCAAAAACCTCTGGTGGATATACCAAGCTATCGCGGAGCTGCTTTTGTCAGTGACAACGGTGAATTTATATTATATTCTACTACCGTGCATTATAGGCTAAAAGGGAGCAAAGCGGTAGACGGCAGAGATGTGTTTATGGTAAGCAAGTCTTTTGAGTGCTTACTTAATGAATTAAAAAATGCCTAAGGATAGCATAAAGGGAAAGGTTATTTCCGGTACAAAATGGGTTGGTCTTTCTACGGTTATTGATGCTGTGATACAGATTATCAAATTAGTTGTTGTAGCTAGATTTATTACAAAAGCAGATTTTGGCATTGTCGCCATTTTAAATATAGTGTTGGGGCTAACTTCTGTTTTTGCAGATTTAGGCTTTTCAGTAGGTCTTATATCCATTAAGAATATTTCATTACATGCATTCTCTAGCGTTTTTTGGGTACAATCGGCTATATTCTTTTTGTTATATATCATTTTGAGTTTGTGCGCTCCCTTTATAGCTATATTTTATGAAACGCCTGCTATTGAGTATTTAATACCTATATCATTATTGAATTTATTATGCTGGTGCATAGGTAAGCTATATGACACATTGATTCATAAGGCAATGTTATTTAGAACAATGGCTATCCGAAATATAGTGGCATCGTTTTCATCGCTTATCGGAATTGTTATTTTTTGTTGTGCTGGATTTGGAATTTATAGTTTAATATATTCTACGTTGCTATCATCTCTAATTGTAAATGTTTGGAACTTTATAGCCGGACAGAAACAGGTGCCATTGAAATTTCATTGCTCTATAGCGGAAGTAAAACCTTTCTTTAAAATTGGCATTTACAACATGGGCACTCGTATATGTGATTATTTCTCAGACAAGATTGATGTCATTATCATCGGCAAATTGCTGGGAATGGAGATGTTGGGTATATATAATATTGCGAAAGATTTATTGCAACGTGTAACGGGTATACTAAGAACAATTGTTTCAAGAGTATCATTACCGGCACTAGCTAAAGTAAATGATAATAATACTTCCTTGAAGCAATATTATTGTAAGTTGGTTAATATATCTGCATTTATCTGTACTCCTATCTGCATCTTTATCATGCTATTTGCCAATGAACTTATAGAACTAATGTATGGAGTAAAATATTTGGAGGCGGCACCATTAATGCAAATCTTTGGGCCTATTTATATTTTAAATTCAATAGGGGCTCATGAAGGCACTTTGGTATCTGCTACAGGTAGAACAGAACTGGATTTTTATTGGACAATCATTCGTATTTTCTTAATTATTCCTCTCACATATTTCACTGCACAAATATCTGTCAGTGCAATTATTTTAGGTCAGTATGTTGTAGCTATCATTGGATTTATCTATATATGGCGATTTATCATATTTAGAATTATCTCGTTATCATTTATAGATTATATTTGTTATTTTGGACGAGAAGTAATTTCCGGTTTGGTAGTATATATATTGTTGTGCAAAATTATAAATGATCGGCTATTAGGAATTTCAAATTTCTTTGTGCTCATTCCTGTTTCTGCAATATTGTTTTTCTTTACTTATCTGATCGTTTTATACATTTTTGATAAGAAAAATCTATTTTCTATTATGTCGATGATAAAAAAATAAAATCACAAATATCACTTATGAAAACGTTTGGATTTACAGCTTTGATAAATAGCGTGTTATATAAATTGGAAGGGGAGGACATAGCTTATTCTCAATGCATGAAAAGTGAAAAGACGGCGTGCTACGGTCATTTCATAGACAAGTTTGCCGACGACAAGCATTTCCGTGAGAGCGGTGACTATGTGCTGTTGTTCGACGGGGTGGTGCTGAACAAACGGCAGTTGATGAATGCGGCAAAGGAGACCGACTGGTTTTCTTATCTCATCGTCCGCTATGAAGAAAAAGGAGATGTGTTTTTCGATGAACTGCGAGGTTCGTTTGGCGGATTGCTGGTGGACAAGCGTAAGAACAAAGCCATACTGTTTACCGACCATATAGGTAGTAAATTCATGTACTATACTCTCAACGGCGATTCGTTTGCCTGCTCCACCATGATTGCCAATCTATATAATATAAGACATAACAACGGGCTGAAATGTACTCTTTCCGAACAAGGTGCTATTATGCTGCTTACGTATGGGTTTATGCTTGAAAACTATACGCTTTGCGAGGAGGTGAAAAAAGTACAACCCGGATGTTACGTTACGTTTGAGGATGGGTGTGTGGCGGAGCATCGCTATTGTTTGCTGGATAATACTCCTGATTATTCTATCACAGAACGTGATGCCATAGAATTGTATGACAAGGAGTTCCGTCGTACTGTGGCATTGGAATTTGATAAAGACCGCGAATACGGTTATCGCCATTTGGTCGCTTTAAGTGCCGGATTGGATTGTCGCATGACCTCGTGGGTAGCTCATGAAATGGGATATACCGACCAGTTGAACGTAACTTTCTCCCAGACGGATTATTGGGATGAAACAGTGCCCAAACAGATGGCGGCAGAAATGAAGCATGAGTGGATGTTTAAAGCTCTCGATAACGGCCTGTGGCTCTATAATCTTGACAATGTGTTGGAAATTACCGGAGGAAATGTGTTGTATTATGGACAGGCGCACGGATTTAGCATGAACAAATATCTGAATTTTGAAGAGTTCGGAATTGCTCATTCCGGGCAGTTGGGCGGAGGCGTAATGGGCTCTCATGTCCCGGAAAATGGAGTCCCTTTTGAGTATGGAATGGGTGCTTATTCAACTAAATATTTAAATTATCTTGATATTGCCCACTTGTCACAATATGAAAATAAAGAGTTGGGTATGTATTATTGCAGACTCTTTAATGGCACAATGAATGGGCAAGTCACAACGTATCCATTTCTGGAATCTACTGCACCTTTCATGGATTGGGATTTAATGAATAAAATTAAAAAAGTTCCATCCTCTCTGAAGTATAATAGTGCATTATATAAGAAATGGATTATAGCCAAATATCCCAAGGCAGCCGATTTTGTATGGGAGAGCATAGACTCTAAAATAACGGCACCTACATTGACTCTTATGGGACGTACCCGTACTTTGAAGCAATGGAGAGCCACTGTAATTAACCGATTGCCGTTTAAGAAGTCGGGATCTAATAGCAAGAGCCACATGAATCCCATTGGCTACTACCTGCAAACCAATACGGAACTGCGAAGTTTCATTGATAAAAAACTCGCAGAAGTGGATTGTATCAAGAATGAAACGATAAAAAACATTTTGCTTGAAATTATCGCTAAAGGAACATTTATAGAAAAAAATCAAGCCGTTACATTGATAAGAGCTACTAATTTATTCGGGCTAGAGTGATATTGTTATAAAGCTATATTTTAATGTTTATCTATATATTAACTTTTGCAATTTGTTTGTTTGCAGATAAGGTTAAAAGCCCTGCTTTTAAGAAAGTATTTATTTGTTGGCTTTACATCTTTTTATGCTTTGGATATACGGTAGGCTCGGATTGGCGACAGTATGAGCTTGATTATGTGTATAGTTTTGGTGAATTGCAAAGAATACGCTCATTATATGTATTATTTAACTTCATATCATCTACATTCCATGAATTAGGCGTTGATTTTTGGCTATATACCGGCCTGTTTAAATGCCTGTTTCTATATGCCGTGATCCAAGTAATAAAGCTGTTTACTGACAAAGTGTTTTTTGTATTGGGCTTGTTGCTGCCTTCTGTGTTTTTATTTATGTTGATTGACGGGCCATTTAAATTTATGATGGCTGTGACTTTACTCTTATTTGGATTTAAAGCATTGCTGCATAATAGAAAGGTGGTTTTAGGGATTTTAGTTCTCTGTTCGATATTTATACATTTTGCTGCAGGAATAATAGTTCTCTTTATTTTTCTGGTACATGTATTGAAAGATAAGATAAAAAATGCGAGTTTTTTAATCTTATTCATATTACTTATTTCTTTAACGATTGTTTCTACCTCTCTCTCTTTCTTTACGTCTCTCAGATCTTATTTAGCTTTAATTGTTCCGATTTTGGAAGGAAAAATTGAGTCGTATGGAGTTGAATCAACTGCTGGATGGCTTACGCTGGGAAGTCTGATTAATTATTTGTTCTTTTTTATTGTTTATTATTGTAAACCTCGCATTTTGAAGCTTCCGTATGGTGAATATATTTATGCAGCCTCAATATTTAAGTTTATGTTATTTGGACTTTTACTAATTATTCCTACCGGATTTAGATTTAATGAATTTAATATGATTTTATATGGTATAGGTTGTGCTTCAATTTGTGTGGATCTGACAGGTGATATTAGAAAATTGAAATTTAGGCCAATAGCAGTGTCTCTTATTCTGTTTTACTCAGTTTATACCTTTTATATCGGGCTTTGGAATTCTTATAGTTATATGCCTTACACCAATAGCATTCCTTATATAATTACCGGTACAAGTGGTGATAATTTCTTAGAGCGTTCAGAGAAAGGATATGCTAATTATTTTGAAAGAACAGGGCGGGAAATAGAAGGAGATGAATAACTTTTTTATACAAATCATATGAGAAAAATAGCCATGATTCTTTGTACCAATGGTATTGAGTATGACGATAGAATTCGTAAGGAAATGCTTACGGTAATGAAACTATATCCGGATATCCAATTTAAAATATTTGCTATTATTTCCGGAGATGCTACTAGAGAAGAAAAGGGGATTTCTGATTATAGAGTGGAATATGAGATTCCATTGTTGCAGTCTCGTTTAAAATATAAACAAGCTACTCATGTCTTTAGAAAAGCTTGGGATTTTTATCGCACGGTTAAATCGCAATTGAAAGATTTTGATGCCATTTGGTGTGCGGATATTGATGTAATATGCTTTGTCCTGTTTGCCAAACACCGCATTATATGGGATATGCACGAGTTACCCACTATGTTTTTGGGTAGTTCTTGGAAAAAAATGTTGTTGAAATATATGATGCGGCGTTGTAAGGTGGTGGTTCATGCCAATGCGGAGCGTTTGCAGTATTTGAAAGAACAACATGCTATAAGCAATTCTAAGAGCCAATATGTGATTCGTAATTTACCGGATTTTGAGGAAGAGGCTATGCAGGATAACGGGAAATTCGAGGAATTTACCCAATGGCTGGACGGTGCGGAGTGTGTATATTTGCAGTGTGCAAAAGCTTATTCTCGTTGTGACAAGGAATCGGTGGAAGCCATAATGAGGATACCTCGTTTGAAAGGATGTGTAGTGGGACGATTTAGAGATCACTTGAAGCATGAGTTGCGAGAAATGTATGGTGATGAACTGGAACAAAAATTTTTTTTCACCGGTATGGTTCCTCAAAAGTTGACTCCTCGCTACATCAAGATGTGTAAGGTATCGTTGGTGCTTTATAGAAACACCGTGGCGAATAATTATTACTGTGAGCCTAATAGGATGTTTCAATCTATCATCAATGATTGTCCGGTAGTGGTGGGCTGTAACCCTCCGATGAAGGAGTTGGTGGATAAATACCAATTCGGTGTCAGCTTAGCAGACGATGGCTCTGATGTCTTTAATATAGTGGATGGTATCCAAAAGGTATTAGATAACCATGATTTTTATTTGCAAAAGATTGCCGGAAATAAAGACGTTCTTCAGTGGAGCCAGCAAGATGGAGAGTTTGAAAAAATAATCAATAAAGTTTTTAATAAATAATTTTAAGAATGAAAGCTTGTTTTATGGGATTGGGGTATATCGGCTTGCCCACAGCAATTATAGCCGCTAAACACGGTGTTGAGGTAGCCGGTGTAGATATAAATCCGAAAGTGGTTGAAATGACCAACCAAGGAAAATTGCATATCATAGAACCTGGTATGGAAGAGATGCTGAAAGAGGTGGTCGCAGCAGGAATGTTTAAGGCCTACACCGAACCTCAACTTTCGGATGCTTACTTTATGGTGGTTCCTACTCCTTTCAAGGGTGATCATCAACCGGATATTAGCTATGTGGAGAACGCCACCCGTATGGTATTGCCCTTATTGAAAGAAGGGGATTTGTATGTCATAGAATCTACTTCTCCGATAGGTACTACCAATTTGATGGTAAACATCATATTCAGCGAACGTCCTGAACTGAAGGGCAAAATCTCCGTGGCTTACTGTCCGGAACGGGTATTGCCTGGCAATGTAATCTACGAGTTGGTTCATAATGATAGGGTTATTGGTGGTTACGATGTAGTTTCTACTAAGAAAGCGCAAGAATTCTATGCGCAATTTGTTCAAGGTACACTTCATGCCACGAACTGCAAAACGGCTGAAATGTGTAAACTGATCGAAAATTCGTCTCGTGACGTACAGATAGCTTTTGCCAACGAACTTTCCTTTATTTGCGACAAAGCGGGTATAAATGTATGGGAGTTGATAGAATTGGCTAATAAGCATCCGCGGGTGAATATACTTCAGCCAGGGTGTGGTGTAGGTGGACACTGTATTGCTGTGGATCCTTATTTTATTACTGCAGAATTTCCTATGGAAAGCCGCATGATTTTTACTGCTCGCCAGACTAATAATTACAAGAGCTTTTGGTGTGTGGAGAAAGTGAAGAACATAATGTTGGAATTTGAATTGAAGAATAACAGAAAGCCTATTGTAGCCATGATGGGCTTGGCATTCAAACCCAACATAGATGACTTACGTGAGAGTCCGGCCAAAAGTATTGTCACAAAGGTGATTCAAGGGTGTAACAATGCTGATGTCATGGTTGTTGAACCTAATGTAGCTGAACATAATTTGTTCAAATTAACCAATTACAAAGAAGCTTATGATCGTGCTGATATTGTAGTATTTCTTGTGAATCATCGTGAATTTGCCAAATTGAATTATCGTACAGATGTGAAAGTATTGGATTTCTGCGGAACTTTTAAAAGCTGATTAACGGATGAAAAAGATTATGCTTGTTTTTGGTACACGTCCCGAAGCAATCAAGATGGCTCCGTTAGTGAAGGAGTTTCAAAAATACCAAGAGGAGTTTCAGACCATTGTTTGTGTTACTGGTCAGCATCGAGAAATGTTGGACCAGGTGCTTCAAATTTTTGATATCAAGCCTGAATATGACCTAAACATCATGAAGCAGGGGCAAGACCTCTATGACGTGACAGCTCGTGTGCTTACGGGGATGCGTGATGTGTTGAAAGAGGCAAGACCCGATGTCGTGCTGGTGCATGGCGATACCACTACCTCTATGGCTTCGGCTCTGTCTGCTTTCTATCAACAAATACCCGTGGGACATGTGGAAGCCGGACTTCGTACGCACAACATATACAGTCCTTGGCCTGAAGAGATGAACCGTCTGATTACTGGTCGCATTACTACTTACCACTTTTCACCCACATTGCTCAGCCGTCAGAATCTGCTAGACGAAGGTGTGAAGGAAGATACCATTATGGTTACGGGTAACACTGTGATTGATGCGCTCTATATGGTAGTGGATAAAATAAAGAACGACAAAGCGTTGGAGGCCGAAATGGAGAATGTGTTGGCATCTGTCGGCTATGATGTGAAACGTCTGGTAGGTGGCAAGAAACTGGTGCTCATCACCGGTCACCGTCGCGAGAACTTTGGTGACGGTTTCATTTCTATGTGTACCGCCATTAAGGACTTGATACGGAAATACCCTGACGTGGATTTCGTTTATCCCATGCACTTGAATCCGAATGTCCGCAAACCCATTCATGAAGTGTTTGGTGAAGAGTTGTCGAATCTCGGCAATATGTTCTTCATCGAGCCGTTGGAATACTTGTCTTTTGTCTATTTGATGGAGAAGAGCAATTTGGTGCTGACAGACAGCGGCGGCATCCAGGAAGAAGCTCCGGGACTGGGCAAACCGGTACTGGTGATGCGCGATACAACAGAAAGACCAGAAGCTTTGAGTGCCGGTACAGTGAAACTGGTAGGTACTGATTATGATAAGATCGTTTCCGAAGTTTCTGCATTGCTGGATGATGGGATTTATTATGAAAAGATGAGCAAGGCTGTGAATCCTTACGGGGATGGATTGGCGTGCGAAAGAATTGTCAACTCTTTTAAGTCATGAACAATAAAGTAAATAGCAACCACCTGCCATGGCTGGATGCACTGCGGTTTATAGCTGCATTTATGGTGCTTTAAAGCCATTCTCGTAACGATTTCTTTTGCCATATGGAGAGTTCCCGATGCTCTTGTTGGAGGGGGAATTTTTGCTTTTTATACTTTTTGCAGGTTAGGCCACGAGTCCGTTATGATATTCTTTGTCATTAGTGGTTTCTTAGTGTGCGGAAGGGGGATGGAACGGATTTATAACAACAATTTTGATGTGAAGAATTATGGGGTTGACCGCACCGTTTGAATAGGCCTTCCGCTGATAGGAGCTATTATCTCTTATTTTGTGGTGTGTCAAATTATAGGTAGGGATTTTAACTGGTTGACGGCATTGGGCAATCTGGTAAGCAGTCAAAAAATGGCTATTAATTGAAAGTTCTATCTTCGCTGGCAACCCAATTTATAGAATAATGTATAGCAGTGAAGATCTTGAAAGGTTTTACTTTCAGTACCAGACTGAGGCTTTGCCTCATGGAGAATCTCTCCAATCGTTTTGTGTTAAGCACAAGGTTCCTTATAACATCTTTCAGAAATGGTTCAAGGATACTCGCAAAAAAGTATTTGAAGTTCAGGTTGATGGCGTTCCTGAGATAAACCATGCAGAAAAATCCAAGACTAGTGATCAGCCTCAAACTGTATCAAAAATCAGTAATGACAATCCTGTCCGTATTTGGATTGACCTTCGTATAAACAATGGATTACATTTATCCCAAAAGAATCTAAGCTACCAGGATTTAGTTCGGATGGTAGAGAATCTGGAGGGTTTATGCTGAGTGTTACCGGTCTCAATCATTTTTATTATGTCCGCGACTTTACCGACATGCGTTGTAAGCACAGCCGTGTGTTGTCTATCATTCGTGAGCGACTTCACCGGGAGCCAAGTGCTGGAGATGTCTTTATTGTCATGTCTCGCAATCGAAGAATAGTTCGTATGTTTTCATTCGATAATCGTTCATACAGTCTGTTCGAAAAGAAGTTTGTCGCAGGCTATCAGTTCATGAAAGTAGAGCGTAATGGAGCGGATATTGTCTATCGTATTGACTGGAAAGATGTGGTTCTGATTCTTGAAAGTCCTGTAGTTAAAATATTAAAAATCAGATAATTAATTTATTCATCTTCTTGCTGTTTTGTGATTATTTCGCTATCTTTAATGCTGTAAATCAAAGGTTTAAGTATGATCGATCTGCAAGATATAATTACAACAAAACGGGAGTTGTTGAGTAGGGAAACCTACTCACGAACCCCAATAAATTATAGTGAAGATATGGCAGCCGATCAAAAAGACCGATACATTCAATACCTTGCCGGGCAGAATCAGGAACTCAGGCTGACAAGTGATGCCATGAAGCTTGTCTTGGAAGATTTTATGGCTAAGATGAAGGGGCTTGAGGATCAGATGTCAGCCCTGCAATCGCAACATGCAGGTTTGGAGAATCGGCTATCTGAAGAACATAAGCTTCGCAAATCGGCTGAACGTAAGGTCAAGTCGCTTCAAGAAAGACTTGATTTTGCAAATCAGGACCGTTTTGGTGATAGACGTCAAAAGATACACTCTAAAGCTAAAAAGAGTGATTCTGACCGTAAAAAGGAGAAAGATGATTATGATGGTACCGATGATACGCTTCGTACGGACTCGATCGGTCATGATCAGCCCCAAGAGGTAAGAGAGTCTTCCGGTAAAGATCGCGATTTATCGAATCGTCCTGACGGTTATAAAACGATGGGAGTATCCGGAGAAGCGATAGGGCATCCTTCTGATTTGACAAAGGTTCCCGGTCGTATCATCGAAAGAAGGATGGTACGGGTATTCAGTTTCCGTACTTTCCTTGCGGAAGAATGTTTTGAGATGGTTCATTACGCAGAGCCGGGCAAAAAGCCGAAGTGGGGTTATTTCCCCTCTGAAGGCCATCCGGAGGTGATAACTAAATTCGAGGGTACCAAAGCTACTCCTGAATTTCTACAGGCTATTGCCTATGAAGTTTATGTAAAGAATGTGACCTTTGGTCTCCTTCACCAATGGCTGACAGATATGGGAATGAGCATTTCTAGAAACACATTGCGTAATTGGCTTAAGAAGGGCAAGAAATACCTGGACGAGTTGGTTTGTGTATTGAAGTCCATCGCCTTGGAAAAGGACTCGATAGTGAACTGCGATGAGACCTGGTGTAAGGTGCGTAAATATGACCACTATAAGAAGTGTTATATTTGGGTGCTGGTCAACAAGGCTCAGAAAACAGCTGTTTTCTTCTATGAGAATGGCTCTCGCGGTCGTGAGGTACTTACAGACTTTTTGGGTGATGCGGAATTGAAGAGTATCATGTCTGACGGCTACAATGCTTATGTATTTATCGGTGATGAGTTGAAGTCAGCCCAGTTTAAAGATACCGTGCATCAAGTTTGCATGTCCCATGCAAAGAACAAGTTCGTCAAGGCTTCCAATCAAGGTGGTGAACCGACAGCTGAACGTTTTTCCAATTTATTAAAGGGATTCTTTATGAGAGAGCGTGAATGTGATGATGCCGGATTAACTCCAAAAGAAAGGTTGCGAGAAAGGCAAAGCCTGGAAACGAAGGACCTGCTGATAGAATTGCGCAGCCTGTTGGACAGTGAACTGTCAAAGGATTCAGCATTTAGAAGTCAGTATTATACAGAAGCTCTTAATTATCTGAATCGGTTCTGGAAAGAGATATTTGCTTACTTGGATGATGGTGAACTGCCGATAGACAATAATCTTGCTGAGCGAACTATTCGAAAGCTGACTACTCAGCGTAATAATTCACTTCATTATGGCAGTGATGCCGGTGCTGAGATGGCTGCAACTTATCACAGTGTAATAGGAACGGTAAAGCTTCATGGCAGTTCTATCTGGAACTTCATCGGAACTTTTTTCAAAAATATCTTTAACGGGTGCAGGGATTATGTTAACATGGTTCCTGACAAAATCACTTTGGCTACAAGCCAATGTTAAATTCAAAACTAATTAATTAACAAAACTCGGTTTAGGGCACTGAAAAGTGCCCTTACAAAGGGGTATGCCCTAAATTGAGTGCTTAC
>ERZ791659.423-NODE-423-length-29924-cov-10.8848_pt1 | contig 29924 bp, 31 predicted proteins | sample MGYA00510053_ERZ791659 | MGnify/ENA primary metagenome ERZ791659 (study PRJEB30046, sample SAMN00715192) | human gut metagenome | study: EMG produced TPA metagenomics assembly of the A metagenome-wide association study of gut microbiota in type 2... | reverse complement strand
AAATTGTTCTTGTTTCTCCGCCTTTCGGCAAGCTGCCGGATGGCGGCTTCGATGTCGCCGCCCAATTGCTCCGCCAGACGGTACACCTCCACCTTTTCCGTTTCCTCGGTGGTGTACGCCAGATATTCTTCAGCACTGACCTCGGTGGCATAGACCGCCGACTGCGTGCCGCCCAAGCCTATCCACACCTCTTTGTAGAGCCGTGAGGGGTTGTTCGCCATGTTGATGGAGAGTATCTGCGACTTCTCCTTCTCCGTCAGTCCGAGCAACGCCTGAATCTGGTCGAACTTGTTCATGTACTTGCGCTGGTCGAGCAGGATTTTACAGTCCGAGTTGTTGATGATGCTCTCCTTGACGACGGGCGAGGAAATGATGTCGTCCACCTCCTGCGTCACCACGATTGCTTCACCGAAATACTTGCGCACCGTCTTGTACATATAGCGCAGGTAGTCAGCCATGTTCGCCGACGAAAGAGCCTTCCAAGCCTCTTCCACGATAAGTTGCTTTCTCACGCCCTTCAACCTGCGCATCTTGTTGATGAAGGCTTCCATGATGATGATGGTCACCACCGGGAACAGTTCGCGGTTGTCCTTGATGGAATCAATCTCGAAGACGATGAACCGTTTGCCCAGCAGGTCGATATTCTCCGCCGAGTTGAGCAGGAAGTCGTAGCGTCCGCCCCGGTAATACTGCCGCATGGTGGTGAGCATGTTGTCGATGTTGAAGTCCTCCTTCTCCACCTTGATGTCACGCTCCGCCAGTTCCCTGCGGTAGTCGTCGCGCATGTACTCATAGAAAGTGTTGAACGAGGGGACGATGCTCCGGTCTGCCCTGATGCGCTCGATGTAGGCATTCACGGCACTGCCCAATTCCCCGCTTTCGGTTTTCGTCACCTTGTCGTCCTCCGACTTCCAGAGCGTCAGCAGCAGCGTCTTGATGCTGTCCTTCTTCTCCACGTCGAACAGATAATCATCGGTATAGAAAGGGTTGAAGCTGATGGGCTTCTCCTCCGTGTAGGTGAAATACACACCGTCCGCCCCGCCTGTCTTGCGCCGTATCATCTCGCATAGCCCCTGATAGGAGTTTCCCGTGTCCACCAATACCACATGCGCGCCCTGTTCGTAGTATTGGCGCACCAAGTGGTTCATGAAGAACGACTTGCCGCTGCCCGAAGGACCTAATACGAACTTGTTACGGTTGGTCGTGACACCCCGCTTCATCGGCAGGTCGCTGATGTCGAGGTGCAGCGGCTTTCCCGTGAGCCTGTCCACCATCTTGATGCCGAAGGGCGAGAGCGAGCTGCGGTAGTTGGTTTCCTCTGTGAACAGGCACACCGCCTGTTCGATGAAGGTGTGGAAACTCTCTTCCGCCGGGAAGTCCGCCGCATTGCCGGGTATCGCCGCCCAGTAGAGTGTCGGGCAGTCGATGGTGTTGTGGCGCGGCACGCACTCCATGCTTGCCAGCTGGCTGCCAACATCGTTCTTTATGTGTTTCAATTCCTCCGCATCGTCGCTCCACGCCATGACGTTGAAGTGCGCCCGCACCGAGGTCAGCCCGTAGGAGTGCGCCTCGTTCAGGTAGCGGTCTATCCACTCGCGGTTGATGCTGTTGCTCCTTGAATAGCGGGATAGCGACTGCATATTCCTCGCGGACTTCTCGAATTTTTGAAGGTTCTCCTCGCTGTTGTCGATAATCACGTACTGGTTGTAGATGTGGTTGCAGGAAAGCAGCAGCCCCACCGGGGAGGCGAAGGAGAGGCGGCAGTCCGAGCGGTCGGTGGAGAGTTTCTCATACCGGGTGTCGGTAGCCACCGTGCCGGGAAGGTCTTCCGCATCGGACAGGGTGTGCAGGCACAGGCGGTTGTCGCCGATGCGCATCTCCCGTGCCGAGAGGTCGATGTCCTGCAACGTGGCGTCGCCTTCGGGCATGAGCGAGAAGTAACGCTCTATCAGTCCGGCTTTGCCGTCCGTCCCCACAATCTCGTCGGTGGAGAGGCGGCGCAGCCTGACAAAGCCGCTGTCGTTGATGATACGCTCGAACTGTTCCGCAGCCTCCATGAACTTCGCAGCGGTTTCCTTGTCAAGCTCCTTCGGGATGATATGTCCCCGGCACAGCGTGCTGAAATTGCTCTGCATCCGGTTACGCTCCTTTGTTGTCTTGGTCAGGTAGAGGTAGCAGGTGTGTTTCAGGTACGGACGCTCGTTGAAGTGACGCTCGAAAGAGCGGCTTAAAAAGCTCATGTCGTCCTTGTGAAGTTCCGGCTGATAGCGTTCCTTGATGAACCAGTCCTGCTTGTGGACGACGGAGAAGTCCGGCAGCACCTTGATTGCCTTACACCAGTAACCGTGTATCGCCTCGTACTCCGCACCCGTCACGGTGTAAAGCTCCGGCAGTTCCACCTCGAAAGCCACCGTGATGTCGGCGTCTTTGGAAATGATACAGCCATGCTCCACAGCCAGCAGCGGGAACTTGTTTTCCAGTGTTGTCATTTTGGATGTATTCCTCATGTCATTTCTTCCTTTCGTTTCCGTTTGAATAATCGGGTGATCCGCCGCCGGTTGATAAGGTATCGGGGATGGCTCCGTGCCGCTCCCAATTTCATAAGCCCGTGTTCGCCGTACCGGGCGTTCAGCGCGAAGGTCTGCCATACGAGGACGGAGGACGATGCCACGCCGAAGCCGATACATACCCACTGGTCGATGCCGACCATGTAGAGGATGACGAACAGGACGAAGAGAGCCAGCAGACCTCCGCAGAAGATGAAGAGGTACTGAGCCTTCAAGCCCTTGAACTCTACCGGACGGCTGATACCCTTGTTTATCGGGTATTCAGCCATACATTAGTTTATTAAAGGAAGAATGAGCGCAGGATGGTGGCGGCGACAATCAGGAAGATGCACGCTCCGAACCAGCTTGCCGCTGTCTTGGAGGTGTCGGGGTCGCCGGACGAGAATTTCCCGTACACTTTCACGCCCCCGATAAGCCCGACTACTGCGCCGATGGCGTAGATGAGTTTCGTGCCGGGGTCGAAGTACGAACTCACCATAGAGGTGGCTTCGTTGATGCCCGCGATGCCGTTCCCCTGCGCGAAGGCGGAGGCGGTTGCGGCAACCAGAAGTGCCGCTGAGAGGATAAGTTTCTGTCTGTTGTTCTTGTTCATAAAACTGTTCTTGTTTTGTGCCGTCCAAAGAGTGGATGGTCCTTTGTCGGGCGGTTGATACTCGGTTACTTTACTTTGGTTTAGTGGGTTGCCCGTTTGTTTCTACGGACTTGGGACTGTCCGTTGCGAACTGGACGTGCCTTGCGCTCCCTCGCCGCATGGGTGTAATTTTACATTTTCATTACCATTTCTTTTTTCGTTATACATAGTCGCGGATGTCAAACTCCTCTATTTTGTCAGGAATCACGAATACCTTGTCTTTTTGCCGTGTCACGGTCATGTTTACCGTATCCACGAAGACAGCCATCGCTTTTGCAAGCCTGCCGCTCATAGCTTCATCGGTCAGGCTCTCCGTTATTCTGGAAAAAAGTTCCGTCCCGTCAAGTTCCGTCATGACCTTTCCAGCGTGTCGCATCTCCTCGTCGGACGGCGTATCCTTCCGTATCGTCTGGACTGCCATGTCGATGTCCTCAAAGCTGCTTCCCGAAGCCTGCCCTTTGTCCGGTTCGTCATCGTCCGGCTCATCCTCCCCGTATTCCAGTTCCGAAGGCGGCATGCTCGTGAAGGTTTCATCGAGTTTCTCCTCCGGGACCTGTGCCGGGCGTGAGGCGGTTTCCGTGTTTCCGTCGTCAAAAGTAGCCTCTTCCTCCGACAGCTCAATGCCTTTTTCCGAAGTGGCGGCTTCTTGCGCCGGTATGGCAGCGGTTGTCCGGGTTGGAGCCATTTTGAACTTGCTTTTACCAATGATGTCCGTTCCACCACCAGCCGAAATTTCCACAGATGCCGTTTCCGTTTTTCCCTCCTTCGCTCCCAATGACTGCCACAATCCGGAAACGCCTTTCAGGAAGCGGACGAATTTTGTTTCCATTATCCTGTCGGACAGGAGCATGAACAGGAACCATACGTTGCAGGCAACCGATACGGCTAAAAACACTTTTGTCATAGCCTTACTTTTTTAGCGTTTTCAATCTGTTCCGTGTACTGCGCCCCGTATTGCCGGAAGTGGTCACGGAGGATGTTGTCCACAAACTTGCCGATGCTCAACCCGTTACCCATGCGGCTGGCAACTATGGCGACTTTCTCATGGATTTCGCGGCTGATGTATATACATTGCCGTGTCTTGATTTCCGATGCTTGCAGGAAGGTGGAGATAGGCTTGACGCCGTCTTTGCCCTTGCGGAACACACCGCCGTCCGTTCCCTGACCGCAGCCGGTTGTACACTGTGCTGCACGGGCAGCGGTTCTTTCACTCTTTCTTGTTTGCAGGCTCTCAGCCTGACTGTTGTTCATCTTTCTTTTCATGATGTTCTTGTTGTTGATTAAACTGTTTATAAATTGTAGGATTCCATATGCCGCCTGAACGATTCCGCGATCTCGTCTTGGAACTGTGTGAAATGGTGTGTCAGCACGTTGTCAAGAAAACTGGCGATAGTCACCTCGTTGCCACCGATTACATGAAGCATCTTATGTATGCGGTCGTGGTACTCCTTACGGATATACACTTGTTTTCCGAGCCTTGCGGTGACGTTGGCTTCGCATACGAATGTGCCGTCATAATCGGTTTTCTCCGTCTTTCCATTCCTGCGCCTGCGTTCAGGTTCCTCTTTGGGACGGGATGCAGGCGGAGGAATGACCGTCCGCATCCCGTCTTCCGGTGATGGAGCCTGCACGCTCCCGTCCGTGCTTCTTGCCTGCGGCGGTATGCTTGTATCATCCATGCGGAACGAATTGATTACGGCATCGCTGTCGATGTCCTCTATTCTTGCTTTCTTTGCCATGACGTTCAGTTTTTGATGATGCCGAGAATCTCATCGACGAGTTTGTCAAGGTTACTGCCACGTACCAGTGCCTTGTCCGCAGGGAACGCGGTGGAGCGGAACACAGCCTTGCGCTCCGCAGCCGTTTCTTTACGGAAACGCTTGCTGTCGGGCAGGAATGTTTCAAGAATGGGCAGCGCGAACTCGGCGCAGACCTTGTCGTATGCCTTGTAAAGCTCGGTCTTCTCGCGCCCGTCAACCATGTTCCATACGAGATAAATCCCTTTTATGCCGGATTTGCCCGTGCTTATCATCTGGTCGTTGATGACGGTGGCGAACTTGATGGAGCTTTCCATTACCACCCGGTCTGCGATGATGGGTGTGAAGATATAGTCCATTTTGGCGATGGTCCGTACCACATCGGCATTGTTGATAGTGCCCGGAAGGTCGAAGAACACGAAGTCAAGATCGGGCTGCGCATCCGTCAGATTCTCTGCGGTTCTTATCGCATCCTCCGCGCGGCTGCATCTGATTGTGTATGGGTTTTTCTTCAGCCGCTTGAGCTGCTCATACGCCAGCATCTTGTAGTGCCCGTCCTCTATGACGGCTTTCAGGTCACGCTTGCGCATGTCATGGATACTGTACTGCGGAAAATCACAGTCCACCACGGCTACATTGTAGCCTTTCACGTAGTGCAGGTAGCTTGCCACAAGCACTGTCAGGGTTGTCTTACCGGCTCCTCCTTTCTGCGTGGAGATCGCCACATAGGTTGCTTCTTTCATCTGTTTGATAATTTATTTGGTTATACTTCTGTCCGGTTGCGTCAACGTATTGCCATTCATACATACGCACGCATATCCGTCCGTTTGTCTATTCACTCACTAATCCGGTTACGTCTGCGGACAACCGTACGCTTTTCCGTTCACCCGTACTTTAATCAATCCATACGGATATGGGGACAGTAACCTGTTTGCCCACATACACCCGCTTTTGACCATTGGGACAGATAAACGGACCGCTGTCCGAATGTCCGTGTGGAAGGGTGTATTTTCAGACCTTCATCCGAATCACACTGCAAATAAACAAGGATATTTTGGAACTTGTATCACTTCCCCGGCAAGTGGCGGCATGTTGCGCCGGTTGGCACTGATTGTCCGGGTCAAGCCTCTGTCCGATACCGCTTTAAGGGCGTAACTTTGCACCCGAACGGCAGGGTTCGCCGAAGGTGGTGCAGCCCGGAGTTTGAAAGGCATTCCCCCAATCCGTCCCCGACGGATTTTTATGTTCGCCTGAACATAGCAAGATGTCTTTTCAGCCGCTCAAAACGTTTTGAGCAGCCACGAAAAGCACTTGCCCTTGCAGGGGACGGGCTTCCTCTCCGAAGTCGGGAAGCCTTTCAAACCTGCGGTGTCTGTGCCAAGAAGCGGCGGCTTATGCCGTCCATCCGCTAAATCCAAAGTTTATATGAAAGAGAAAAGAAACAAGACCGGGAGAAATCCCAAACTTGATCCGGCGGTGTTCCGCTACACCGTCCGTTTCAACGAGGAGGAACACAACCGTTTCCTCGCCATGTTCGAGAAGTCGGGCGTTTACGCCAAGTCGGTTTTCATCAAGGCGCACTTCTTCGGGCAGCCGTTCAGGGTGCTGAAAGTGGACAAGACGCTGGTGGATTACTACACCAGACTGTCCGATTTCCATGCGCAGTTCCGCGCGGTAGGCACGAACTACAACCAAGTCGTGAAGGAACTCAGGCTGCATTTTTCCGAGAAAAAGGCGATGGCGTTGCTCTACAAGCTGGAGCAACAGACCGTCGAACTCGTGAAACTGAGCCGTCAGATTGTGGAACTTTCAAGGGAAATGGAGGCGAAATGGTCGCAAAAATCAGTGTAGGAAACTCGTTGTACGGCGCGATTGCCTATAACGGGGAGAAGATTAACGAGGCGCAGGGGCGGTTGCTTACGACCAACCGCATCTACAATGACGGTTCGGGAAAGGTGGACATCAACAAGGCGATGGAGGGTTTTCTCACCTTCATGCCGCCACAGATGAAGGTGGAGAAGCCGGTGGTGCATATTTCGCTCAACCCACATCCGGAGGATGTGTTGACCGATGCGGAATTGCAGGATATAGCCCGCGAGTATCTGGAAAAACTCGGTTTCGGCAACCAGCCTTATCTTGTTTTCAAGCACGAGGACATCGACCGCCACCACCTGCACATCGTGACGGTGCGGGTGGACGATAACGGGAAATGTATCAGCGACAAGAACAACTACTATCGTAGCAAACAAATCACCCGTGAGCTGGAGAAGAAATACGGGCTGCACGGCGCGGAGCGCAGGAACCGCCGGCTTGACACGCCGCTAAGCAAGGTGGACGCATCGGCAGGTGATGTGAAGAAGCAGGTGGCTGGCACTGTGAAGGCTCTGAACGGGCAGTACCGTTTTCAGACGATGGGCGAATACCGTGCGCTCCTTTCCTTATATAATATGACGGTGGAGGAAGCGAGAGGCAACGTGCGCGGACGGGAGTATCACGGGCTGGTTTATTCCGTCACGGACGACAAGGGTAACAAGGTGGGCAACCCGTTCAAGTCCTCGCTTTTCGGGAAGTCCGCAGGTTATGAAGCCGTACAGAGAAAATTTATCCGTTCCAAATCAGAGATTAAGGACAGGAAGCTCGCCGACATGACGAAACGCACCGTTCTTTCCGTGCTGCAAGGCACTTATGACAAGGACAAATTTGTATCCCAACTCAAAGAGAAGGGCATCGACACCGTACTGCGCTACACAGAGGAAGGGCGCATCTATGGGGCTACCTTCATCGACCACCGCACGGGATGCGTGCTGAACGGTTCGCGCATGGGTAAGGAGCTTTCGGCGAATGCCTTGCAGGAACACTTCACCCTGCCATACGCCGGACAACCGCCGATACCGTTATCCATCCCTATGGATGCTGCGGACAAGGCATACGGACAGACCGCATACGACCGTGAAGACGTATCGGGCGGAATGGGCTTGCTCACTCCCGAAGGTCCGGCGGTAGATGCTGAGGAAAAGGCTTTCATCCGGGCGATGAAGCGCAAAAAGAAGAAAAAGCGCAAGGGCTTGGGTTTGTAATCGGAGTATCAACAATTAAAAAATCAATGTATGTCACAACAAGAAGACGATTTGAGGGCATTGGCGAAAATCATGGATTTTCTGCGTGCCGTGAGTATTATTTTAGTGGTCATGAACGTGTACTGGTTCTGCTATGAAGCCATACGGCTCTGGGGCGTGGACATCGGCGTGGTGGACAGAATCCTGATGAACTTCAACCGCACGGCGGGGCTGTTCCGCTCCATCCTCTACACGAAACTGTTCGCCGTCCTCCTGCTTGCCCTGTCCTGTCTGGGGACAAAGGGCGTCAAGGGAGAGAAAATCACTTGGAGAAGAATCTGGACGGCTCTTGCCGCAGGGTTCGTGCTGTTCTTCCTTAACTGGTGGATATTGGCATTGTCGTTGCCGGTTGAAGCGGTAACGGGGCTTTACGTGCTGACCGTCGGCGCAGGTTATGTCTGTTTGCTGATGGGCGGTCTGTGGATGAGCCGCCTGTTGAAGCATAACCTGATGGATGACGTGTTCAACAACGAGAACGAGAGCTTCATGCAGGAAACACGGCTCATCGAAAGCGAGTATTCGGTCAATCTGCCCACACGCTTTTATTACAGGAAACGTTGGAACAACGGCTGGATAAACGTGGTAAACCCGTTCCGTGCCTCCATCGTGTTAGGCACGCCGGGCAGCGGAAAGTCATATGCGGTGGTCAACAGTTTCATCAAGCAGCAGATTGAGAAGGGCTTCTCAATGTATGTTTACGACTTCAAATTCAGCGATTTGTCCACGATTGCCTATAATCATCTGCTCAACCACCCGGAGGGATACAAGATGAAGCCGAAGTTCTACGTGATTAACTTCGACGACCCGCGACGCAGCCACCGTTGCAATCCCATCCATCCGGATTTCATGGAGGATATTACGGACGCTTACGAGAGCGCGTACACCATTATGCTCAACTTAAATAAGAGTTGGGTGCAGAAGCAGGGCGACTTCTTTGTGGAATCGCCCATCATCCTCTTCGCAGCTATCATCTGGTATCTCAAAATTTTTCAGAACGGCAAGTATTGCACGTTCCCCCATGCCATCGAGTTCCTGAACCGCCGTTACGAGGATATTTTCCCGATACTGACCTCTTACCCGGAACTGGAGAACTATCTCTCACCATTCATGGATGCGTGGCTCGGAGGAGCTGCGGAGCAGTTAATGGGGCAGATCGCATCAGCGAAAATCCCGCTGTCACGCATGATTTCCCCGCAGCTCTATTGGGTGATGTCGGACAGCGAGTTCACGCTGGACATCAACAATCCCGAAGAGCCGAAAATCCTATGCGTGGGCAACAATCCGGACCGTCAGAACATTTACGGTGCGGCTCTCGGTCTGTACAACTCCCGCATCGTGAAGCTTATCAACAAGAAAGGGATGTTGAAGTCGTCGGTCATCATCGACGAGCTTCCGACGATATACTTCAAGGGGCTGGACAACCTTATCGCCACCGCGCGAAGCAACAAGGTTGCCGTGTGTCTGGGATTTCAGGATTTCAGCCAGTTGGTGCGTGACTACGGGGACAAGGAGGCGAAAGTGGTGATGAACACGGTCGGCAATATCTTCTCCGGTCAGGTGGTGGGCGAAACCGCCAAGACGCTCTCGGAACGGTTCGGAAAGGTGTTGCAAAAACGGCAGTCCATCTCTATCAACCGACAGGATGTTTCCACCTCCATCAACACGCAGACGGACGCGCTTATCCCGCCGAGCAAGATTTCCGGATTGACGCAGGGCATGTTTGTCGGTTCGGTGTCCGACAACTTCAACGAGCGTATCGAGCAGAAGATTTTCCACTGTGAGATTGTCGTGGATGCCGAGAAGGTGAAACGCGAGGAGAAAGCCTACCAGCCGATACCCATCATTACCGACTTCACGGACGAGGATGGCAAAGACTGCATGAAGGAAACGGTGCAGGCGAATTACAGGCGCATCAAGGAGGAGGTGAAGCAGATTGTCGCAGACGAGCTGGAACGCATCGCTAATGACGAAAATCTGAAACATCTGTTGCAGCAGAAATAGCCGGCAGGCGGCAACAAAAACGGGGCGGGCAAGTTTGATACCTTGTTCTGCCCGTTTTCTTTACCCTTCAGTTTCCGGATTTTCCTCTTTCAGCAATCTGTTTATGGTCGTTATCATTTGTGTCTGGAAGTAGGTCCTCAGTTCCGCGTCATCTTTCAGGAGTATGCCGCATTCCTCATCGTAAGTTCCGATGATATATTTTTTAAGTTCGGAAAAACTTTCCGCAAACAGTATCTGCCTGTTTTCCTGCCAGTATTCGGTTACGGATTCAGTGATAAACGCTTTTAATACGGCTTTTCCCTCTTTGTCCAGTTTCTTGAAACGTGTCGTTTCACGGCTCACGGGCAACAGCTCCGGCAGAATATCCTCCGGATTCTTGCCGCTACGCATGGCGGACATGCAACTCTTGCAGATATGTTGTGCGTGACCTTTGCCGCTGAACTTCTCGTTCGCCTTGTAATCACCGCAGATACGGCAATAGTGTCCCTGCTGTTTCTTCTTTTTCGCCATGCCTATTGCTGTTTCAACAATTCCAAGCCTTTCTCTGTAAGGCGGTATTTCTGTCGTGGGTGTTTAGGCTTTTCCGGGTAAATCGGTTCCACCAAATCCAGCCTTATTACAGGATATAGGTAGAGTTCCAAGAAATTGCTTTTGTCTTTCAATCCGATTATGCCCATAATCTCTTTTGTCGAGAGCGTCTGTTTCCCGATTGCGGACAACACTTTTCCCACTTGTGGGGTGGTTATGGGGGAACTGTCGGGCAACTGTGGGGTAACTGTCGGGTTGTACCCCACAGCTTTCCGGACATAGCGGAAAATAACCCATACGCTGTTTCCGTCCGTATGGAATTCCGGATCAGGAATGCCTATACGCCGGCACTCGCTTATAATAAGCCCGATGCCCCTTCCCCAGCTTTCCAAGACCTCGCTTTTATACAGCACATTCGCTATGATCAGGTTTTGCGGTTCTGAATTATGACCGCTTAACAGCTTTTCCATTGTCATGTCAGGTGGAAATGTTCCGCTGTTCTCTATTTCCACACGGTCGTCATAGATGGCTATCCCCACCGAGCTTCCGGGACGGTGGTACGAGCGGTGGCACAATGCGTTTGTGCAGCACTCCCTCAAAGCCTTGTAAGGTATTTCCAGTTCCTCCTCACGGTATAGCCCCTCTATCTTTCCGGAAAGGGAGAGATGCTTGAAAAAGAACGCCATTGCCGCATCCAGCAGTGCGTAGATATTCCCGGTGACACGTTGATTGTCTATAAACTCGTCTTTCGTCGTGCCTTTGAAACGCGCCAGACGGAGCAGGCATTGGGGATAATAATAAAAATCACGACCGAACAGCACTGCTGAAGCATTGTTAAGTTTCCCGTCATGCAACAGACTGAATTTTTCGAGAATGGTCGGCAGGTCTTCCCTTATGGTTGCTTCAGGTAAACGACCGCTTCTGATTCCCCCGCGAACAGCACTAATGACGGCATGTTCGTCGAGGTCGGATATTTTTAGGTCAGGATTTGTTATTGCTTCCCAAGCGTATTTCCCGCCCCGCTGTATCAGATATTGGTTATACATCTCCTGCGGCATGGTGGATGTCGCGCTTTCCACCCGCAGGTAAGCCCGTCCTTTGTAAGAGAACGGACGCATATATCTTTGTTCTTCCGCAGACAGTGCGATGACGCTTTTGCCGGTGTCTGGTATTTCAGTATAAGAAACTTCAACTGTGGCAAAAGGCTCGATACGCCGGACCGCGTCCGCTATATCCCGCTTGGTTTTGTCGCTAACGTCCTGTCCGATGATTTTTCCCTTGTCGGTGACACCGAACAATACCGTGCCGCCTTCTCCGTTAAGGAAGGCGCAAAGCGTTTCCATGCCGCGCTCCAACTGTCCGGTGGTTTCCTTGAACTCCACCCGTCCGCATTCTTTTTCGGCTATCAACCGTTTTATTATGTCGAGGTTGTCTATGCTCATATACAATTCTGTAACGTGGGTACAAAGATAGTGCTTTTCGCTGGTTTTCGGGCGAATAGATAACGAAATGTATCTACACAGCAGGACAAAACCTACAAAAAATCAGAGAATGACATAACGTCACCCTCTGAATCATCATTTGTACAGGATTATCTTCTCATGCGCTCCATTTCTTCGTCGCGGAGCATTCTCTCGTTCAGTTTCTCCTGCATCCTGTCAAGGAAATAGGTGCGGCTTTCGTTCTTCCGTCGTTTGATGTCTATATAGAAGCGGTAGCAGTCCTTTGATTCGACCCCGAAAATCTTGTAGAGAAGCGGGGCCAGCTGTTTGAGCGGCATGTTGCCGTTGTTGATGCAGCCCATCTCGTTGATGCCGTAGATAAGTTCCACGAGGTCGATGGCGTTGCCCGTCCATTGCAGGGGTGAGGAGGGATTTTCGGTTGTGTTGTCGGAGGATGTACGGATGGGGATTAGTGGTGGCACTTGGGGAGCGGCAAGGAACTTCTGCATCTTCCTAACAAAAGAGAGTGCCTTGCTGATGTAGGCTGCAACCTCCCTCTTTTCTTCGGGAAGATTGCGCACGGGATGGTGCTGCAACTCGATTTCAATGTAAGCCAGCGCGATGATGGTGCGGTTGGAGTCCACATTGCCGCTGCATAGTTCGATCACTTGCGTGGCGAAAGCCGTGTATGCCGTTTCCATATTGCAGTCCCCGGCTTCGTTTATACGGCGGAAAAACTCGGTTTCCGCCAATAAGAAATAATTCATGTCCTGTCAATTTTGAAATTTTACACTCTGTTTTTCGGTATGCGCACATGAATATGATTGGCAAAAAGCGTGTCCATAAAACAAAAAATCCGGCACGCTCTCTGCAAGGTGCTGGATTTCAGTGTAATAAAATATGATATTTTTATCGGATGTGAATTATAACTTTCTTAAAATGTTTGTTATCAGTACATTGTTTTGATTAAAGAAATCTAAAAATGTATGAAAGCGGAACATTCCAGTTATCTCGTGGCTTCCATCCGCGTGTAGATGCTGCGGCATACACCGTTGGGATAGCTTTTCTGCGAGGTTAATATCCATTGTGTTTCGGGCAGGACGGACTGGAAGAAGTGCCGCCCCGTTCCTGCGATGAATGGCACGGTATAGAGGATGATTTCATCCACCACACGCATCCGCAGCAGCCCGTTGATATAGTCAGCCTTTTCAGGAGTGACTTCTGCCAGATAGCAGATTCTTGTATTATCCTTACGCCATTCGTCGAGCATAGAAATGGAATAGTCGGGTGTGATATGATAAAGGGCATGCTTCCTTATTTCGTTGATGCCACATTTGTCAAGGTGCAGTTCTTTATACGCCTTGCAATATAATTCGGAAATATGACACCCGTCCATAGATAGGACGGCAAGAATCTGAACTTTACCCATACTATTTTTCTATTATTAAGCAAGGGTAAAAAAGTAGCGTGCAATCCACGCTATCACTAATGGAGGCTCTGGAATGCCCTTGACAGAAATAGGTGAATGCACGCTATGCGTAGGCATAGCATAAGCAATCACGCAATAGTTTCTGCCAATGTCCATTTTCCAGATTTCCATTAGAAACACCTTGCGGTCTTATGTTATATATTAGCGGCGAAAGGCTTTGCCAATCGCCGTTTATTCTCTAAAATCATGCAAAGATAGCTATTTTCAGCGAATTGCCGGCTATGGTTGCTGAAATTTATATTTCAATCCATATTCTTCCAGTTTGCTGTACAGTGTTGTACGTCCTATTCCGAGCAATTCAGCGGCAACCTTGCGGTTCCCGTTTGCCTGCTTTAACGCACGTAAAATCCGTTCCTTATCCTCTGTGTCATTGCGCAGTGCGAAGCTGACAGGGGAGTTAGGTTTTGTTACGGCAAGTTCCAGATGTTCTTTCGTGACAAGTCCCGTTTGCGCCTGCAACACCGCACCCATGATTTTCTGCCGAAGCTCACGGACATTTCCCGGCCAAGCATGGGTCAGCAATGTCTTCCGAGCTTCCCCGTCAAAGCCGATAACATTACATTCCAGTTCATTGTTCGCAATCTCACGAAAGAACTCCGCCAGCGGCATGATGTCCTCCTGACAGTCACGCAATGGCGGAACGGTTATCTCGAAATCGTGCAGACGGTACAGCAAGTCCTGACGAAAACGCTTCTCATTGACCGCCTTTTCCAGATTCTCGTTGGTAGCGGCAATGATACGGACATTAAAACTCTTATCCGCTCTGTCACCTATCGGGCGGTATCGCCGTTCTTGTATGGCACGCAGAAGCATCTGTTGGGTTTCCGGTGCGAGATTACCCACTTCGTCCAAAAACAGCGTACCACCTTCCGCCTCATGGAAATAACCTTTCTTGGCACTGTCCGCACCGGTGAATGCGCCTTTGACATGTCCGAAGAATGCCGACGGCGCAAGCTCTTTGGTGAGTGAACCGCAGTCCACAGCCACGAATGGCTTGCCGGAACGTTTGCTTTTATCATGCAGATGGTGGGCGATATGCTCCTTGCCCGTGCCATTCTCACCGAATATCAGTACACTCATATCGGTAGGGGCTACCAGCCTTATCCGGTGCATGATTTTCTGAAAGGCGGAACCGTCACGGGCAAACACGGGCATACGGCTTCGCCCGATATTCCGTTCTTTCAGTATGGTACGGAGCAGAGGCACGAGTTTGTCCTCCACGAGTTGTTTGGGTATGTAGTCCAGCGAACCGAGTTTCATACTTTCAACCGCCGTATGCACTTCGGCATAGTCGGTCATGATGATGAACGGCTGCGTCATACCCTCTTTGCGCATCCAACGCAACAAGTCGATGCCGTCACCATCGGGTAAGCGCAGGTCGGAAACCACTATATCCCCGTCAGCGGCTTGTTGCAGAAGTTTTCTCGCTGTCGAGAGGTGGAAAGCCTGCACGGTACGGAATCCCTCACGTGCCAGCAGGTTGCAGACAAACTCGCAATACACGATGTTGTCCTCCACCACGATGATTTTTGTCTTATCCATTGTTGTATTTCTTCCTTTCTTCTTTTGCCAGCCGGATTATCTCCGAACCCTTATCCAGCACGGCTCTTACGGCATTGCCTATTGCTTTGTCGTCAGGTGTGCCATTGTGATGAGTCAGTTTATAAAGTTCCCTCAACGGTCTGTCGGCACGGAGTATCTCCCAAGAGCTGCGCAGGTGGTGTGTTAGGGCGTCCAGTTCCGGAAGGTCTTTCTGTTGTTCCGCATACCTGAGCGACTGCATTTCCTTTTCGGTTTCCGTTATCAATTTCTCCAGCATGACGGCTTCATTGCCGTATGACAGCAGAGAGGTGAAATCCGGCTTTTCATTCTGTTTGCCTTTTATGGCGCACTTGTCAGAAATCTCCATCAGTTCCGATATGGAGAACGGTTTGAGCAGGCATCCGGCAAATCCACGTTCTATAAGTTCCTCCTTGCTGCAACTGCTCGAAGCGGTTGTCACGACCACCGGAATGGTCCTTGAATTTCCCACGTTGGAAGCACGCAACAATTCCAATAACTCAAAGCCGTTTATATCCGGCATGTTCAGATCCGTAAGCAACAGACTGTATTCCTTTTTCCTTACCATTTCCATAAGTTCTGCCGCATCGTTGCAAGTGTCGCAGTGTATCCCTTCCTGTGCATACATTTCTTTCAGCATCAGAAGCAAAACTTCGTCATTATCGATGGCAATTACCTCATGGAATGTACTGTTATGGTGAACTTGTGTTTTATTTATCTGTTCCGGCAGTTCCTCGGCTGTCTGCATGGGGATTTCCACCGTGAAACGGCTACCTTTGCCTTTATCGCTCTCCAGCCGTATTGTGCCGCCGAGCATTGTCACAATACGCTGAACAATGGAAAGACCTAATCCGAAGCCATCCTTTGCGGCAGCGTTTGACAGACGTTCAAACGCCCCGAATACCCGTTGCTGTTCCTCTTCGGTCATACCTGTACCCGTATCTTCGACGATAAGTTTCAGCAGACCGTTATCATAATCTGCCCGCAAAGAAACACTGCCGTTCTCCGTGAACTTGATAGCGTTGGACAGCAGGTTGTTCCCGATTTGCAAGATGCGTTCCTTATCTGTACATACAAAGGCATCCTTGTGGCAGTGTATTGTCAGAGTCAGTCCTTTGTTTATGGCGATTGGCATAAACTCCGTTTCGAGCGTATGTGTGATTGCGGAAATCCTACATGCGGAGAAATTAGGCTGTTCCTTGCCGTTGTCCAGCCGGAAAAAATTCAGCAGGGTGTTCAGCATTTCACGCATGCGGTCAGAAGATTCCTGAATGTTTCGGATATACGTCCCGGTTTTATCCGTATTGCAGTCTTTCCGCATCAGTCCGGCATAACCCGTTATTGCCGTCAGTGGTGTACGTAATTCATGGGTAATGGTATGAACGGCTTTTTTACGAGAGGCAATCAGTACCTCGTTTTGTTTGATAGACTGTTTCTGCAGTTCTATTAAATCCGCAGTTTCTCGTTTGTACCGTTTGATACGGGTGATATTTCGGTGAATGATTATGTAAGAGATTACCAATAACAACACAACGAATCCTGTCAAGCTACCTATCTGAATAAACGATTTTTCACGCATGGTGGCTATCTCGTCCTCTCTCTTTTGAAGGTCAGCTTGTATTTTTCCATCTATTTGGCGAATCAAACTTTGTAACTGACGGTTAAGTTCGGCATTTCGTGCGGCAAGACTATCGGCGTGTTCCGATAAACGGCGGCTTTGCGCTTGTTGTTCGGCTATCATATTCCGGTTAAGAGAATGGAGCATCGTGGTAGTCACGGTGGGCTTTGCTTCCTCCTTTTTACCGAAGATACCCAAGAAGCCCTTTCGCTTCGGCTTCTTGGGTTGTTCTTGCGTACTTTTATATGCGATTTCAGGCACTTGACGGGCTATCCTTTCTTTGATACTTTTCTGTTCATCAAGCATCTGTACAATTCGTCGCATTTGTTTTTCTTTATCCTCTAAAAGATAGCGTACACTGTCAATGCGTTCAGACGGGTAGATAGACGTGAAATAATAAAGCATACTATCCAAAGCCATACGCTGCAAATGATAATTTGCAATATCTTTATCTTCCCATTCCAATATTGTTTCTCCTAACAGAGAAAATCCTGTTAAGCGAAAGTTTAATTCATTAACATATCGGCGCAACTCATCAGTGGTTCGGTTCTCCTTCTCTAATACTTCAAGCTTTTTCCATTCATACTGATAGCAATATATAATCATTCCTATTAGTATGAATATTAGAATATAGCCACATGATATAAACTTGCGGATTGAAATCATAAATTTAACGAGGTTTGAAGGAGATAAAATCAACAATGTCCTGAAGGACTTCAGGGGAGATTGTTTCCTCGATTGTACCGTATTCCTGTACCGCTCCTGTTTGAGCGTACTGGAAAAGGTGATTAAGTCCGGGATAAAGTTTCACGGTCGCTTTCGGGGCGAGTCGTTGCATTTGAGGCATATTCAGTTCCGGGCGAACTTGTATATCCTTTTCTCCGTATAATACGAATACCGGGCAATCCGTATCTGCAATGCTTTCCGTCGGTGAAAAACTGATATAGTAATTTAGCCAACGGTTAGTGTCAGAGGCGATCTTTGTCAGATTGGATTTTAATGATGTGTGAACTGGTGTATTCTCCCAATTTGCACATATAGCCTCAATATTGCCAACAGCCACACTATCCCCCTTGGTTATTTTAAGCTCATACATCTTATGCAATGCTTCAACATAATCCGATACAATATTCGCCGGCATGTTGCCCTGTTCCAGCATTGTGGCACTCTGGTCTATCAAAACCGAGTCACCTCGGACCGCCTGTGCGCCAATGGCAATAATGAAATTCGGATTTGAGAATAACCCCGGATTGTTATCAGCTCCCAACATGAACGCTACTGCCGCACCCTCACTATGCCCCAGTATTCCCACATTCTTGAATTTCATTTCTTTGCGCAGGTATTCCATTGCCGTTTTCGCATCTCGTGCAAAATCTTCAGTGGTGGCATTTTTACCGTCGCCTGTTGATTCTCCATATCCTCTGTCATCATATCGTAAGGTTGCAATGCCGTTTCGGGCAAGGTAATCTGCGATGACAGCAAACGGCTTATGTCCGTATATTTCTTCATCGCGGTTTTGTAGTCCGCTACCGGTAATCATTACGACAACCGGAGTTGTCTCATTAAAACTCTTAGGCAAGGAAAGTGATCCTGCGAGAGTAACACCATCTGATAAGTTGTTGAAACGAACCTCTTTCGTAATGTATGGATATGGTGGTTTAGGTGTTTGAGGTCGCTTTAATTTCTCGATGCCCAGAGATAATTCAAGGTCGGTACTCATTGTTCCTTGTGTGCATTTTCCAATGAGTTTACCATCTTGTTTGCGTCCGGCAAATGTCAATCCTATGCGTCTAACTGTCACATTTACAGAATCAGCCGAAATGAAATTCACTTCTCCGGCTATTCCGTATGCACCTTGATCCGGAGAATCAAGCGTAACTGACGGTTTACTATCTTCGCTTGTCTTGAAATTGAAAACAATCTTTAACTCCACTTGCGGAGTTATTTTCAACGTACCATGCCATGTCCCCGAAATATTATCATCGGAAGCCATGATGTTTAGAACGGAATAGATGGCTAAAATAGCTACGATTATCATTCTTTTCATTGTATTGGCCTGTTATTTTGTTAGTTCCATAAGTATATGACCATTATCATCTTTCAACACCAAGATGGAATCGTCCGTGATTTCGTATGATTTGATACTGGGCAGAATAAATACTATGCTCCGTTCTATCATCATGTTATCGCAAGCCAGTTCGGTAAAGGATATACTGGAGAATTTCAAGGAGTTTTTGCTTTTTTCAAAACTGCCGGAAATTGTATTGCAGTCGGTGATACAGGAGAATACTCCGGTGTTATCCAACTGCAATATATACTCTGATTCCTCGTTTACTTGTGTCAGTCCGTATGACGAAGTGGCGATACAGTTGTATTTTTGAAGTCGCCATTTCCTGTACAGGGCATTATCTGATGGGGCATCGCACGAGCCAACCAATATGGCTAATGCAAGTATTATTACTGTAAAAGTGCTTATTCTCATATCATTTATGTTTTATCGTCTGGCATTTTCTCCTACTCATTTCCTCGGCATACGCTATTTCTCCATGTTCCCGTATATAGCTGATACAAGCCGGGCGGTCGGAGTTAAAGAGCAACGCGAACACTTTGCTTATAAAGTTGGAATAGATTTTACACTCCCTTATGTCACGCTCACACTCGGCACAGGTATGATAGCCTTTGCTTATGCAGCACTGGCGGATTTTACACCACGATGCTTTCTGGTTATTCTTACATCCGGGGCATTTGCCGGACAAGAATTTGCGACACGCTCCACAATACAGCCCACAAGCGGCTATATTATCCTTACTTACTGTTATACTTTCCATATTCAATATTTTCTATCTGTATGTTTTTTGCCACAGCCATCACATATCCCGTCATGAACAGATATGACACCACCGCAATCGGAGCAAGTCCAACGAACCTTTTCTCTTTGCAGAAATTTTTCAATACCATTTTCTCCGATAAAAGCGAGATTGCCCATAAGCGATTCTATCATCGGATAGGCGTTGGCATACCAGCACTCCTTATCGACAATCTCCCTGCACGGGTATTGAGGACATTTGTCACAAAACCCGTCATGTAGAGTTTTCCGTATTTCGCACTTTACAATCTTGCACAGATTGGCGCAATACTCACCTTTGTATCCCTCATTCCGGCATCCGACACAAGGGCTGTCTTTTCGTAGTGCTTCGCTGCACACAGCGCAGTTCAACCCGCACGGGGCAATCATATTTCTATCCATGATCTAATTCTATTAAACTTGTTAAATTGCATCCATTGCAAGTTTCTTAGACCGCTGCCTATATCTGAGATAAACTGAGACTGTCAAGATGCAGGCGATGAAATCAGCCAAAGGAATACTTAGCCAGACTCCGTCAAGCCTCAAATCAAACATTTCAGGCAGCAGAAATATCAAGGGAATGAAAAATCCTATTTGGCGTATGAGCGACAAGACAATACTTGTTTTCGGCTTGCCGATAGACTGGAAAAAGTTTGTTATCATAGTCTGCATGGCCATAACCGGAAACATCAAGGCACAGATACGAAGACCTGCTACTGCAATGTCATTAAGTGCAGTTTCGTTTGAGAACAACTGTATAATCGGGCGAGCCCCCATTTCACACAATAAAAACACGGAGAACATGAAAGCAAAAGCTATTGTCAACCCGGTGTTCATGGCTTTGTCAACCCGTTCTGTCTGACCGGCTCCGAAATTGTACCCTATGATGGGCTGCATACCGACAGCCAAACCGATAATTATCATTGAGAACAGCATATAGATTCGGCTGACTATGCCGTATGCCCCAATCGCAAAGTCACCACCGTAAAATCCGAATCTGTTAATAAGGGCAATGCTTATGGATGCCGAGCAAAGATTCAATATAAACGGCGGTGTCCCCAGTTTCATGATTTCTCCGGATAGACGGAAGTTGCACCTGAAACGGCTTCGCTGAAAATGTATTTTATTTGATTTCGATGAGAAGTGCCTTACGACCCATACAAGTCCGACTACCTGCGATATGACTGTGGACATGGAGGCCCCCTTGATGCCAAACTCAAATACAAATATGAATATTGGTGTCAAAACCAGATTTAGCCCGACGGTCAGCAGAGTGGACTCCAATGATTTTTTGGGGAAACCGTTTCCGCGAAGCAAGTTGTTAAGGCTCAAAAACAGGAATGTTATCGGATTGGCGCAGAGCAATATCTCAATGTACTCCTGTGCATACGGAAGCGTGGCTTCACTGGCTCCGAAGAAGTGCAGTACAACATCCAGATTGAGATATGTGATCCATCCCGTCAGGACGCTGATTACGAAACCAAAAATCACCACGGTATGCAGAATATCGGCCGCCTGTTCATATTGTCTGCGTCCCAGACTTATGGAAGTCAACGTGGTTCCGCCGATTCCGACAAGCGTATTGAAAGCAATCAGGCAATTCATCATAGGAAAAGTGACCGCAAGCCCGGAGATCGCCAGTGTCCCGACACCGTTTCCGATGAATATACTGTCAATCAGATTATACAGTGATACGGCAGCCAGATTGATTATGGCCGGTATGGAATATTGAAGCACCAACTTTCCCATTGGAGCTGTTTGAAGCTGGCGGTATTTCTCTTGTGATACGTCTTGCATTATCCGGATGACTTTTTCATTATTAATGATACAGGGTATGCCGTACTGTAAGATACGGCATACTCCAAGGATCAGATAAGATATTTGTACTATTGGTATTTCTTCCTGTTTTTATTCGCCGTTTGATGACCAATATTCGTTGCAAATATAGTAATTGAACTCCAGCGTATAGCTTGATTCCGTCGGCAGCCCGCTATTTAGTCCGGGGTGGAATTTTGGAAGCATACGCACTACACGCAGAGCTTCGGCATCAAGTGTCTTGCCTGAGCTTTTAACGATTTGGGCATCCTTTACAACTCCGTCTTTGGCGATGGTAAGCTGCACGACGGCATCCATATTAAGAACGCCGTCTTTGTATGCAGTTGCAGGGAAGGAGATGTTTTTATTGATAAAGGCTCTCAGCTTGTCCTTGCCGCCGGGGAAGTTGGGGGCGGTCTCTGTCCTGATGAATGTCACGGCATCGTCCGCATCCGCTTTCTCCGTGACCACCACATCGGAATTTCTCTCTGTCACGCGAATGGTGGAATCGGATTTTTCGCTAATTTTGTAGCGCAGATCCTCCACCGGCGTAGCGGCAGATACTTCGTTGATTACTGCTGACACCGCAGGGGTGGCCAGACCAATTAACGCGAGTGCCATTGCAGGCACCATGACAAAGGCACGCACACGGGCTTTGCCTGTCGGTTTGCTGGATAACATCATAGTTATACGTTTTTTAAGTGAACTGTGATTGAGACAGTTGGAAAGAGTTGCGAACCTTGCTCCAACTGTCTTTTTTATTAGAAACATCTGATACTCTTCTCGTTTTACGCCCGATGCAAGCACACGGCTGTCGGCTTCATACTCATGGAGGGTATGAAGCTCATTGCGCAGAAGCCATATAGCGGGACAATACCAAGTGATAATAATCGCAGCCTGCATAAGAAGCAAGTCAATCCAATGGCGACATTCTATATGCGCTTTTTCATGGCGGACTATCATCTGCCCGAACTCGTACCAGTCACGTCTTGGCATCATGATATATCCGCACCATGCAAACGGGGCGACGCTGTTATGGCGATGAAGTATAATGCGGCAGTCATCCTGTTTGATATGCTCACCTTTGAGAATGAACAGTGCCAACCGTGCAAGTGAAACGAGGAAATAGAGAGTCATGGCAATAACCCCTATAAGGTAAAGTGTGACTATATAATCCCATATCGGAGTGATTTGTTCTGATACCGTATTGGCAATATAGGCAACATCGACCGGATTAAAAGCGATTTCAACATTATTTTCCACAATATCCGCTACCCCAAAAGGATTCAGAATAAACACCGGGAGAATAAAAGAGATACCTACGCAAGAAAGCAACAGAATCCGATTGAACCGGAAACAGCCCAAGTTGGCAAGGGCGCATTTGTACACCACCCAGACAACAATCAAGAGGGTGCTTGCCAATAATGAATATGCCAAGAATATGCCTGCCATTGTTATTCCTTTCCTCTGTTAGATATTTGCAATATTATTTCCTTAGCCTCTTCATCGCTATATTCCTCGCTTTTAATCAAGAAGTTCACAACATTCTGAATGGAATTGTCGAAATACCGCCTAATGACACTCTTCAGATTTTGTCCACAATAATCTTCCCGCTCTATTATGGGGAAATATATGAAGCCTGTGCTTTCAACTTTGTGGTTGAGATAGCCTTTCTGTTCGAGAAATTTCACGAATGTGGCTACCGTAGTCCGGCTTGGACGCGGCTCATTGTGAAGGGCAACGACATCCCGAACCGAGAGTGCCCCGCTTTCCCAAAAGAAGTTCATCACTTCTTCTTCTCTTTCTGTTAATGGCTTCATATCTTCCATTTACATGTAGTCTAATTTCATTAGACGATTCAATAATGCAAAGTTAGTCTAAATTATTTAGACAACAAAATAATATGGCAGAAAAATTTGATTATAGAATACAGACAGTGAAGAAAACCAGATGGTTCTCTCCACTGTTACCTACGTTCACGGCTCTTTACTTATCGCCATAAAGTCCGATGCGGTTGCCGACAGGATCGGCGATGATGGCGAAGTAACCCCAACCGTCAACCTGAATCTTGGTCTTGGGAGTTACGAGCGTCGCGCCGTTATCCAATGCAGTTTTCACGCTGGCATCCAAATCTTTTGTCTGGAGATACACCAACACGCCTCCGTTAGAGGGTGAGAAACCGGGAAACGAGGGGGCCGAGGAGATTGAGCAAACACTCTTGCCGTCTTTCATAAGACAGGCCATTTTCTCGTCGCCGAACTGCGACACTTCCAGCTTTTCGCCGAAGAGTGCCTGATAGAACGCCACCGACTTGTCGAAGTCATTGGTGGGGATTTCAAAAAATGCAATCATACTTTTTATTATTTAATTAGTACGCTGCAAAATTACAGCGACATCGTAGCCTGTGATAGTAAAAAGCGGACATCTTGTGTTAGGTGGAAAAGACCTACTGCTGATTATCTTCATTGTTATAACTGTTCTGCAATTTGTCGCTGAATGATTCTCTGAGAGCTATCCGAAATCCATTCAAGAAAGATTCATGGATATATATTGAAGAAGTCGGACAGTTGTCAGCGCACAGCCGGCACTGGATGCAATTTTTCTCGTCAGTCGGTAAAACCGTATCTTTTAGTGCGAATATGTGCATCGGACAAATCTTGATACATTTCCCGCAATTTATACAAGTAGAGGTATTTAGGAACACCACCTTGTTACCCGCTATTATATCTGAAACTTTACGGCGTATCGTAATGCCCTCCGAATATCCGGTAACCGGATCTTTATAGATAAGAGCCAACGGATGCAACTTCCATCGAAGTTTTTCCGCAAATAGTCTTGCCTTGAACCTATCTCGTTCATTCGGTCTGGCTTTATTGTAGCCGTCCATAAGAACCCACGGCCCGGTGCGGTCAAATCCCCGGCAAGAAAACTCTCCGGCTATAATTCCACCTTTTGCCTCGACGATTTTTCTGAGTGGCTTATGATATGCTCCCAAGAAAGGTCTGCAACGGGTGGAGAATACGAACACATTTTTGCCTTTAAGATTTTGACTTGAAACAAATCGTTGAAGTCGTATATCGTGAGCGGCAAAGTTTATAGCGGAGCCAAAGCCGATAAGGTCATAATCCGATAGGTCGATTGCCGGATTGCTGTCGATAGATACCAATTCAGCAGACAGGGCTTCCGCCATGCTTTTAGCAATCTTCAACGTGTTGCCTTTATACGAGGAACGATAGAATATTATTGCCTTCATTTTGCGACTGATATTTTCGTTTCCGAGGTTCCGGAGCCTCCATTTACACCTTTATATCCCACAAACATCAGAGAACTCGTGTCAAAGTAATAATTACAGCTCCAGAAAGCCGACATAAAGCCGGTAAGACTGACTTCTATTCTTTCCGCGTTCTTTCCGTCGAACTTCTCAGCTCCTTTCTTGGTTGCCGACATGGTATATAGTTTTATGTTGTCGGGGCGAAAACACTCATATTCCATAGACTTACCGTTTTTCAGAGTCAGCCCCGCATTATAGGCAATGTTCTGATACCACGGCTTGCCTTTACTTTTCACTGTCTTAGAAATATGTTTCCCATTGAACTTGCCGGATATGGAATATATCCCTTTGCACAAGCTGACAGTCAGATTGGTGTTTGATGAAGCATCCGCTATCTTCCATGCCTCGGTTTTATATCCGCTTCCTAAGATATACTCATGCTTCTCACCACCTTGAACCGTATGCAGGTATATCTTTCCATCCTTGTGTTCCTCCGTCCATTTGATAGACGTTTTTATCTTGCCACAGGTGGAAATGTAGTTTCTTTCCTGCGCCATTGCAAAAACTGTAAGAAACAGCGTAAGTGCTATTGTAATGATATGTTTCATAGATTGTTGTCAAAGATAAAGTCCACATACTTGGAAATCATAGCTTCCATTCTTTCCCATGCTTCCGGCTTACTGAAATCTATGCCGTTGATTTTGTGGTATTGCCTTGTGAAAAGGACAATATAGTTGATTGCGGATATGATTATGGCAATCGACATATTGTTGTCACCACCCCGATCCAAAAACTTATTCAGTTCCTCCTGCAATTTATGACCGATACGCTCACGTTCTTCGATGATACCCTTGAAAGACGAATGACCTGAAAGTTCCCATACAAGAAGCTCTTGCATGAGAACATTATCTTTTAGATAGCTAAGCTGACACATAAGCACATCCTTAACAATCTGCTTTATGTTACCGTCTTTGGCTCGTTTGATGGTATCAATAAACTCCGAATAGGCAAACGAATAATAGTCATGACGCTTTGCCCATTCCACGAGCAAACCATCCAATCCACCGAAATAGCGATAAATCAAAACCTTATCGCATCCGGCTTGATTAGCGATGCGATTAACTCCGATTTTGGTAAAACCGTCGTTCTCTACGATATGGCTCACGGCTTCAAGGAGCCTCTTTTCTGTTTCTTTCAATTCCATTTTACATAATGTCACTAAATGGTGACAAAATTATAAAAATAATCGGTGACAACCAAATATAAGGTTGTATAAACGCTATTTTTCAGAATGTAAAATAGTCAGAAACAGGAGAGTATCGAGCAATATACTCTTTCGGTGTGTAGCCGGAGAATAGCTTGAATTCTTTAATCATATGGGATTGGTCGGTGTACCCACATTCGTATGACAGTTGGGCAAAACCTATTCCCGGATTATGTTGCAAGACGGATAAAGTGCGTTGCAACCTGATAATGCGCAGGAAGTCCTTTGGGGTAGTCCCGATGTGTTCTGAAAAGACACGGCAAAACTGCTTTTCGCTCAGACACGCTATATCGGCAAGCCCCTTGATGTTTGTTTGGACTGAATTGTTGATATGACGTACTACTGCGGCAAGCCTCGGTATATTATAGTTGTTTTCCAATAGCAACCGGCTTAACAGGAATTGTTCTATGAGGTCAATGGAGATTTCAAGATTGTCGGCATCTTCTATTTTCTTTGCCAAATCCGACAGCTCGATGTCCTCCATATCCAGTATTGGAATGTTCATATCACGGAACAGACTTACGGGGAGATGAAAAAAGATTTTTGCGGTGTGGGGTTGAAACACAGCCACTATCATCTCAATATTGCCAGTGGAAATCACATCTGTAAATCCCGTTTCCTGTCCGCTGATAAACCAACGCGGCTGTAATTCATCACGGTTCGTGACTTTGAGCCTGTCGCCACGATGAAACACAAGTGACATACAGCCTGTCGGCAAAGTGCGTTGCGACACTATGCCTAAGGTACTATCCTGCAATGTCCAGTAATACCGTATAAACGGTTTCAGTGCAGGCGTTGGCTGTATGATTCTGAATTTCTGCATCCCGCAAAATTACAACATGATTATTTCCGATGATAGTAAAAAACGGACATTGGTGTTATATGTCTCACTCAACCGTAAATTCCTCTGAATGATAGTTGCTGTAAAAACGACCTGATATGGCGGTAAATTTAAGCACACAATAATCGGGATCGGTGACACCTTGTGGGTAGTATTCAGTATCCCCGTCACGCCAAATCATTTCCTTGCTTTCAGCATCGGTCAGAACTTCCATTGTGCCGCGAAGCATTGCCCCTCTGAAAAAACGGTTGTCACAGAAATAGACACACGCTTTATTGTCAGACAGGAATTGACGTACACGCATTGACGACGTATTGGTTGTGAAGTAGAATACTTTTATCCCTTCTCTTCTCCGGGGTTGAAGCATTGCCTTGACATTCGGATAGCCTTGTTCATCGACGGAGCCGATGAAAGCAGTTTTTAATTTGTCCGCCATATTGCCGACGGTTTGCTCCGGATTTTTCATAATTTATGTGATTATATGGAGATGTGAGCAAATTCGCGGTTTATCCAGATGGTAGCCTCATTTCCGATAAAACGGATAAGCACATAGTTCGGATCTGCCGGGCCGCCGGGAAAGTAATTTATAAAATACTCCTGCCACATCAGTTTACGGGTTTCATCATCCGTAATGATTTCGACCGTGCCGCGCAACGCAACACTGTCGCCATAAAACGAGTAAGAAAGCCCGGCTTTGGGATTGAGCCTGAAATCGGCAACCTTTTCGGAGTCTGCTGCGGTCACTATCCAAACCTCATTGCATCCTAACGAGTGAATTTTATCCAATGGCACAGGGCGCGGAAAACCGTCCGCATTGACCGATGCCAACGTAACCTCTTTGCACTGCGAAAGTAGGTGTGTAGCTTTTTCAATCAAACTTCTTTCATCTTTCTCTTTCCAGCGTTTGAGTGTTGGGAAGATTTGTTGCATGTGAGCCTTTGCTTGTTGGGGCGTAAGATTCCAACCCGTTTCCTTGTTAATCTGGTCGGTAAACTGAGTGCAGAACTCTATCATCTGACTCATGTTGACATCTTGTAGGAAAACACCTCCTTTGTAGCAGTAGCCACAATAGTCCTCGCTTTTGCTTCCGTCTGAATTTGTGCCGATGTTACCATCTACAAGAGGCATACCGCAGCTTTGACAAAATTTCTGTTCCATATTCTTATCTTATTTTTGTTTAGTCAAACGTTTCCAAACTATCTTGGAAATCTCGGCAATTATGGCTGATGTCGCTGCCATGTCGTAACCAGAATCAGCAACAAACACAGCAATTGAATACCTTGTGCCGTTAGGCAAATTTACATATCCACAATCATTTACTGCTGATATGCGACCTTCGGGTGTCGGAAATCCCGTACCTGTCTTATGCCCTATTGTTGCATTAGTAGGCAAAAGGGGTAAAGCAAGCCTGTCAAGCCCCGTGCGACACTGTTTAAGCATGACGGATATTTCAGAATATGACTGTGATGCGTTTCTCATTTCGTTGTTAAACCTGTCAAAGAGTTGCGCCATTGCCAAGGGGGTGGTACGGTTAAGGTAACTTAGATATGGATCACGGTGCATATCTTCTTCCGAGGCTCCGATTACAATTTCATCAGAGATGCCTATCTGCCTCATTTTTGATGTTGCACCGGATACCCCGCCGACACAATTCAGTAGTATATCCGCTGCATTGTTGTCACTCTCCACCAACGACCATTCAAGCAGTTCTCTTACAGTCATGGCATTTCGACTCTTACCATACTTTTTTAGCATAGGGCTATAAGTGTCCTCTTTCAATGATTTCCCGCTGAATGTGACGGTATCGCTCAGGGACATATTGTTCGTATCTACCCAATTGGCAACCGTCAGAGCCAGCGGAAATTTGACTACGCTCATCATCGGGAAATCCCGATTACCGTTGACAGATACGGTGTCTTTGCCATTGATAATGATCGCGATACCTATCCGGGCATCTTTCCCTTTGATATACTCTTGCAAAGCATTCTCTATCGCCTTGTTTCCACCAGCGAAGGCAGGCGATATAAAAGACAGATATATAATTATAAACAGCAACTTCCTCATTTTGAATGCAGTTTGTTTCTAATTAGCATACAGGCATGAATATGAGCCATCCAATGCTCGGAAAACGGCATAAGAATCAGTCCTTTCAAATCCTCACCACACCAATAATCTATCAACCATTTCGCATTATCGGATTGGCTTACTACACATAAGGACTCAAGACGTAATTTATCTTCGATTGTAAATCTACGCTTCAAATCTGCGAATACCAGATTCTTGAGCATAAGCTCCGTATTAGCTTTGACCTTTGTAGAGTATTGATATAGTGCCTCTAAATCCAATTTCTCCGAAAAGTCACCGATACGCTGTTTTACAAGTTCATTGCCGGTAGTTATTATCGGAGAACCGATGCGCTCTTGAAAATTCTCGGAAAAGAATATTTGGTCATCTCCGTTAATCAGAGCATGGCTGACAATATCCTCAATACGGAATATATGCCAGATGGAATAAGCGATTGTCTTGCTGTGAAAGCCATTCTCTCCTATGAATGGCATAGCATTAAAATCATCACGACATAATTCCGCCTTTAATTGCAATATGGCATTGAACAATCGTTTACGCAACAGCAACAAATTTTCAATTCCCAAATGAAATGTGCTTTCATTGGAGATTTCAACCTTGACTTTACCGAATAGTTCCAATAGTTCGTTACCCATATTCATATTGTATTTCAGTCCTATTCTTGGCGGTTGCCTTCGATTACCTGATTTATCAAATCACGGACTTCATCATCCGACATTTTCCTATCTCTTACAAGTGTGCTAATCACACCACGAATGGAGTTATTGAAATATCGCTGAACAACATTTTTAAGATTGTTGCCACAATACTCCTCTCTTTCAATAAGGGGGTAATAGATAAATCCGTTATTTCCTGCCGGCTTGTGGCCTAAAAAGCCCTTCTCGACAAGAAACTTCACAAATGTAGATATGGCGGTTCGACTTGGATGGGGTTCGGGATAAGTGGCGATAATCTCCTTAACGGTAGCTTCACCCTTATCCCAAAACTTGTTCATCACCTCTTCTTCACGCTTGGTAAGTTGCTCCATAAATCTTGTAATCCTTAATTCCGCAACACTATTATAAAATATTTTTTTTAAGTACCTGAGCAACAAA
>ERZ791659.414-NODE-414-length-30132-cov-3.1412_pt1 | contig 30132 bp, 21 predicted proteins | sample MGYA00510053_ERZ791659 | MGnify/ENA primary metagenome ERZ791659 (study PRJEB30046, sample SAMN00715192) | human gut metagenome | study: EMG produced TPA metagenomics assembly of the A metagenome-wide association study of gut microbiota in type 2... | reverse complement strand
GCGTTCGTCATCTATCAGCAGGATGGAATGAGTGGCGGTAGGGTTAGAAACGGGCTTTGGCTCCGACGGCTGCACATCGTCTACCAGCAGCGACTCGGTGCGTGCCGGACAGTCTTCGCTCTGCTGCTCCTTACGGGGGATAGTGAAAAGAAATGCAGAGCCTTGGTTCAGTTCACTTTCCACACGGATTTCTCCCCCATGAAGCTCGACCAACGTCTTGACAAACGACAGCCCCATCCCATCGCCTTCTCCCTGCTTCTTGCCCCGCTCCGTGCGGAAGAAGTTTTCGAAAATCGTATCGCGCATCTCTTCCGCGATGCCTATACCGTTATCTTCTACCGCAAAGCAAACGGCATCCGGACGGTTCCTCACCGTGAGGGTCACCGTTCCTCCCTCCTTCGTATACTTGAATGCATTGGATATCAGGTTGGTGAGAATGATTTCGAGTTTCTCGGCATCAAAGTCGAGCATAATCTCCGTCTCCACACAGCAGAATGTGTAAGTTATCTCTTTCTGCCGACACAGCCTGCGATAGTCGTCCGTCAGTTCATTGCAGAAACCGACTACATCCTTACGCTGCATGTTTAGTTGTAACTTTCCGGAATCCATTTTGCGCAAGTCTATCACACGGCTGATCAACTTGTTCAGCTTCAACGAACTGTGATGCATGGAGAGCAGATAAGACAAAGGTACCTGCACCGGCGAACGACGTGTCTCTATCAGCTCTTCCAGTTGGGCAGCGATAAGGAACACCGGTGTGCGCAATTCGTGAGTGATGTAAGTATAGAAATCCAACTTCTCTTCGTTCAGTTTCTTCATCGTGCTCTTCTCTATTTCATTGATTTGCAGACGATACTTTATCTTCTGTTCATGCAGGTAGAGCCAAATGCTACCTGCCGCTGTGCCCAGTGCCAGCAATATCCACAGGCAGACAGCCCACGAGGTTCTCCACCAAGGCGGAGTAATGATCAGCTTAAATACCGAAGACTTTCCCCACAACCCGTTGTCGTTGATGCAACGAACATGAAACTCATATTCACCGGGCGGCACATTGGTATAGGTCACCTCCCGGCTGCTTTCCAAATCCCGCCAGCCACTCTCTAAGTTTTTCAACCAACCGGAGAAACGTACCCTGCCCGGAAACAGGTATTCGGGCACACTATAGGCAATGGTGAAGAAATTTTGGTCATAGTGCAACGTCAACTCCTTGCATTCCTCTCCCAACAACGTGAACTCTTCTTTCTCGTCATTCAACAGTCGCAAAGAGGTGAAATTTACCGCGTCATACCGCTGATGGTAGTTTATCTGCGCCGGATTGAAATAGACAAGCCCGCTCACATTGCCGAAAAACATCTCTTCGCCGTCAAACGTACTGGAGTTATAGGTATACGAAGCCTGTTCTATCTCTTTCACATCAAAGCGCACGAAACGTTCTGTCTGCTTGTTCATCCGGAACAAGCCGCTCGAGGTAGCCAACCAAAGATTGCCGTCATTATCTTCTTCGATAGAGGTGACATTGGAATCGGTCAGTCCCTCGTTGGCAGTATGGAGCTTGAACGTCCCGTCACGTTCGTCCAATGAATAGAAGCCGGACGCAACTGTAGAGAACCAAATCTTCCCGTCCGTGTCCATGAACAGATGTTTCAGGCGGTCGGAAGGAAGACGGATATCTTTCGACTGCATATCGTAGTGTCTGGTGGTGCGGCAGGTGCGTGTGTCTATCTTGAAAATCCCCTTCCGGGTAGACGAAATCCAAAGATAATGCCCGCGGCAAACGATGGCAGAACACTGCACCCCGTCCAGTCCTTGTATGCACTTGAGCTTGCCGCTCTTCTTGTCCAACACATAGACGCTGAATCCGCCAATCCAGATATGTCCGCGCCCATCGTCGGCAATCGTCCACACATTGTTCTCCACACCGTTCGCATTCTCATCCGCCATGGTCATGGAATAAGTAACGAATTGATTCTTGCTGATGGAATATTTCACAAGCCCTTTCGTATAGATGCCCATCCACAGGTCGTCTCCGTCTTTGATGAGGGAAAGGACATTGTTGCCGGGGATAGCACTGTTGGCAGTGGTATAGGTGCGCGACGTTCCTGTGCTACGGTCGTATATCTCCATTCCGCCGCCGTCCAGTCCTAAATAAAGCTTTTCTTCGTCCGCCACCACCGCTGTCACAATATCGTAAGTAAGCCTGCTGTTTCTGCGTGTCATCGTCTTAAAATTGCCGAGATGTTCCGAATACAGACTGACTCCGTGGCGATAAGACCCCATCCATAGGTTATCCTCTGAGTCGACAAACAAGGAATAAATCGCGTCGCTGGACAAGTTACTGTTGTCCGGAGAGATTTTCTCCATCCGCCCGCCTTCCTTCAACAACAACCCCTCACCGTCAACGGCAAATATCGTTTTTCCTTTATATTCTATCACAGCCATCAGATTGTCCGGCACGCACCCTTCCGATTCCACCCGCCGGATTTCATTGCCGACTATCCGGAAAGCAATGCTCTTGAAACCGATACCATAGCCTACGTATCCCACATCATTGTGTTTATCATAATAAACGGTCGTGCGATAGGACATCACAATGGAATGATAAGCCAAATGGCTGACCACCCTACCGCTCTCGGTAGATAAAAGCCAAAGCCCGTTCGCTCCTGAAGCGATGAGCAGCCCCGGCTTATAGGAAGCAAAGCCATAGAAAGTATCTATACCGTCAAAACAGACTGCAAATTCCCGCTGTCCCATATGCTTGCAGATTCTTCCACGCCAGTCTAATGCCAACAATCTGTCTTCATCTCTGACCAATTTGCATATGGATGTCGACATGTTCTCCTTGTTTTCCTCTAAGTTTCCCTCTAAGTTTCCCTCTGAGTTTCCCTCTGAGGTCAAACTACATGAATAAAATCGTCCGTCACTATAAGAGAAAAATTTCATTCCTCTGTCGGATGCCACCCAAAGCCCGTCAGGCTCCGATTGGATATCCTGCACATAGCACTGCATAGAGTCTGCCTGATACCTTTCAAATTCCAGTCCGTTAAAACGGCACAATCCATTACTGGTTCCGGCCCAGATATATCCCTGCTTATCTTCATGCAAAGAACAGACCGAACTGTTTGAGCCTAAATAGAAGTTCTCGAATATTCTTTTGAAAGAAGTTTCTGCAAATAAATTAGATGGCAGGCATAGGACGATAATCAAATATAGTATATAACGATACATGCAATCAGAAAATATAATTATAATAATCTTTATAATAACTTTTTCAATAACCCTTATAATAACTTTTTTAGTACATAATAATAACCTTTTCAGTACATAGTAAAAGTAGAATTCTAAGGTTCACAACAAAAGTAATCATTTCTTTGAGATAATGGCATGTCATTCGGGAAAAAATATGTATCATATTGTTTCATCTGCCAAATAAAATAAGTATATTTGTACGCTACATATAAAATAGAGACAGTTATGGACAGAAATATTATCAGATTCATTATTGATGAAAATCAAGAGTTTGCACAAGGCTTAAAATAAATCAGCCGAAAAGCAAGTATACATCAAAGCAGTATAAATACATATTTTTTACTTCACATAGATAAAATGAATGGGGGATTTCGGGAAGATTTCCCTCATTTTTTTTGTCATTTTCGGACAACCAGCTATTTTTGGTCAAAAAAAGAGACATATCGTACATTTCATACATTTCAGGTTCAAACAGGGTGTAAAGATTATTCGCCTAATTTTATGGAATGCTGAAGTCAATAGGCTTGGCTAATTTTTAATGAAGCATTGTTTTAACGAGCTATTGTTTTAACGAAGCATTGATTCGTTATCTTCCTTTATAAAAAACGCTAAGGCCACATACTATCCGCATAGACTATTACATATTGAGACTTAAAGTTCGTGGAACATTCAATCTGAGACTCACACGCTGAGACCTCCTACGCCATAAAGATAGAGGGTGGTATTGACATTTTCTTATATCACTAACATATAAATCAGAATTTAGAAGCGATGGCAAAGCAACTCTATGACTATTGGTTTGTGCAGTTTGATTTCCCGAATGAAGAGGGTAAACCGTATAAATCCAGTGGGGGTGCTATGGTATGGAATGAGAAGTTGAAGAGGGAAATTCCTCAAGGATGGAATATACTACCTCTTTTTGATGCTATTAGTGTGCAGTATGGTTTCCCTTTTGCTACTGAACAATTTACAGATGAGATAACAAATATACCTATTGTTCGTATTAGGGACATTCTTGAAGGAACGACATCAGCATATTCTTTTGAAAACACAGATGAAAAATACTGTTTGAATGAGGGGGATGTACTTGTTGGTATGGACGGAAATTTTCACATGAACTTCTGGCATAACAATATTGCCTATCTTAATCAGCGATGTGTAAGGATGCGTCCTTATAGAGACTCCTCAATATCTTCAATTCAAATCTATTATAATATCCAATCTTACATTAAGGCGAAAGAACAAAATGCAAAAGGATCTACTGTGGGACATCTGTCAGATAAAGATTTGAAAGGGCTATATCTTATAAAACCAGCAATTTCATTAAGTTTCAATCCTCGAAAAGTATTTGACGAGCTATTGGAACTGATAATTGAGAACAAACAACAGATTTTATCACTTACTAAGCAGCGAGACGAACTCTTACCACTCCTAATGAACGGCCAAGTGTCGGTAAATTCTGATTTAGCGACTTTTTTACAACTTTTGTTCCGCCAATATACTATTAGAGTATATACGTGGGCATATTCCCATAAAATCAAAACTATTACAATAATGAAATACAATTTTATTAGAACGAGATTAGTTAAAATCGTTTGTGGATGTTGCGGACGCAACTTCTACGCAGAAGCTGGTATTAATTTTTGTTCTGAATGCGAAGAAACATGGAACAATAATTAATTATGAAATGTGCAAGAGAGGTTTAATTGCCTCTTTTGCCTATATTCTATATTATAACATCATTATTATTTTATAGAATTATGAAAGAGAACATCATTCAGGCAATAGTTGCGAAGATGCAGCGTGACTTAGACTGCAGACAGATGGCACGGCGTAAAGCAGTGCTTGCATCAGAATTACATAATGTCGAAATCACTGAAAAGAAAGACTGTGTTACACAGCAAACACAAGAAAATGAACACCTTCTAAACTCTTTTATATCGGCAAAGAAGATTGAGGGATGTTCGGATAAGACACTGGTTTACTACCGTAATACCATTGAAAAATTGTTGGTTACGCTCTCATTGGCTATTTGTCACATCACCACAACAGACATTCGCACTTATCTATCCGATTATCAAGAAGAACATCAATCCAGCAAAGTGACTATTGACAATATCCGACGTATCTTTTCCAGTTTCTTTGCATGGTTAGAGGATGAAGACTACATCGCAAAAAGCCCAGTCAGGCGCATCCACAAGGTTAAAACGGATTCACTTGTAAAAGAGGTACTTTCTGACGAACAGTTGGAACAGCTCCGAGATAGTTGTACCAACAAACGAGACCTTGCCATTATAGACTTTCTTTCATCTACTGGCATTCGTGTAGGAGAATTGGTAAAACTGAACCGAGCAGATATAGACTTCCACGAACGTCAGTGTGTAGTATTTGGAAAAGGAAATAAAGAACGTATTGTTTATTTCAATGCTCGAACAAAATTACATCTACAACAATACCTTAATGGACGTACAGATGAAAATCCAGCTTTATTTGTTTCCATAAATTCACCTCATACACGACTCACTATTAGCGGTGTAGAAGTGAGAATCCGAAAATTGGGACAAGCACTTTCTATGCCCAAAGTTCATCCTCACAAATTCCGTCGCACCCTTGCAACGATGGCTATCGACAAAGGTATGCCCATCGAACAAGTACAACGTTTACTTGGTCATGTACGCATTGATACTACACTGCATTATGCCATTGTGAACCAAAACAATGTAAAGTTAGCTCATAAGAAGTATTTGGGATAATAACCGTGCTGATTTCTGCTTTAAAATTTGTACTTTTGCAGTCTAATATGAAACGCTAATAAAAAGCACTATGGACTTGCAGAGAATCAATAAACATAAGCAATCGTTTGATGACATTTGCCATTATATCGAAGACGATAATGGAGCGGATAAAGTAGAAGTATGGTTTGCGAGAGAATTGCAGATTATATTGGGGTATGCAAGATGGGAGAATTTTCAAGTAGCATTGACTCGCGCTGTTGAATCATGTAAAACACAGAATATCAACATCGACGACCATTTTCGTGAGGTCACGAAAATGGTTACTTTGGGTAGCGGAGCTAAGCGTGAAATACAAGATTTCATGCTGACTCGTTATGCGTGCTATCTTGTCGCACAGAATGGCGATCCCAAGAAAGAAGAAATAGCTTTTGCACAAGGTTATTTTGCCGTACAAACTCGACGCGCAGAACTTATTGCGGAGCATATAGAACAATTGTCGCGACTTGAAACGAGAGATCGTTTGCGTTCTTCCGAAAAACAATTATCACGTAATATTTATGAGCGCGGAGTGGATGATAAAGGTTTTGGACGCATTCGTTCTAAAGGTGATGGTGTGTTATTCGGTGGGCATACAACAGAAGATATGAAGAACCGGCTTGGCATTAAATCGACACGCCCATTAGCAGATTTTCTTCCAACTCTTACAATTGCAGCAAAAAACCTTGCCACAGAAATGACAAATTACAATGTCGAACAAAAAGACCTTTATGGTGAGCATAGTATAACTACCGAACATATGGACAACAACCGCAGCATCCGACAAATGCTCGGTCAGCGAGGCATACGCCCGGAAGAACTGCCAGCAGCTGAGGACATCAAGAAGGTAGAACGACGCGTTGCTTCCAATGAAAAGAAAATTGAGAAGTCTTCTTCAAAACTCCCTAAACTTAAACCTGAAGACAACGAATGGCATTAATTGACATTATAGAAGTATTCATTGCTGGAGAATGGGGCGAGGAAACTTACTCTAAAGAAACACCTTGTGCGGTAACTTGTGTACGTGGGGCTGATATTATTCCAATATCAGAATATGATTTCTCGGCAATTCCAGTCCGCTATATTAACCAACAAGCATATGCAAAAAAATGTCTTCAAGTAGGAGACATTATCATTGAAAAGTCAGGTGGTAGCCCAACTCAATCCACAGGGCGTGTATCTTTGGTATCACAAGAGCTGCTTGAGCATGCCGGGGCTGTTATATGCTCCAATTTTTGTACTGCCTTTCGAGTAAAGAAAGGTTGGAATCCCCTCTATGTCTACTATTATCTTCAGTTTATCTATAATCGTGGGGCGTTTTTTAATTTCGAAGGCAAAACGTCCGGTATAAAAAATCTCCAATTGGATGCAGCCTTTGCTGCTATACCAATTGAAGATATTAGTGAAAGCATCCAAAACAATATTGTAGCTATTCTCCAAGGTTTAGAGAGGAAAAACGCTATCAATCGTCAGATAAATCAGAATTTACCGACACTTGACCGTTCATCAGAAGTGGGAGAAGTTCGTCACGCTGCTTAGTAAGGTATTCGTTTTCTTTTTGAATTTCGTACTGTTTATTATTAAGAGCTGATACTCGTTTTTCCCATAAGTCCAAGATTGCATCACTTGGCTTTAGAATTGGAAAATTCAACACGTCTTCACGAGAAACCTCTTTAAATGTTGTACCAGTGCCAAGCTGTTCTATCTGCCTAATGTGAATGTTTAGATAATAATACAGGTAAGTTGATATGTTTTCCGCTTTGGGAACAAAGCTCTTAAAACCTTGATTGGTACACAACTTTGTTTTAGCAATAGACAACAAACCTATTGGTGCACGACTTGACATTAATATCGTATTTGGAGGCAATAAATGAGTACTGCAAGAATTATATCCTGCTTGTGAAATATTGCGTTCTCCTTGATAGACAAATTTTTGCTTTTGGTCAGATAAATCTTTCGGAGTAATCCAAACAATATCTCCTCCATAATTTTGTTCGTTAATAGTTGAAGGTGTTGCACCATTGTAAACGTCAGCAATATCCTCTATCGTCTTAATTTCCCATGATGCAGGAATATCACGCTTTAATTTTTCACTCCAAACCATTTCACCACTATATTTATACGGCTTTCCTTCTTCATTCGGAAAGTCAAACTGCACAAACCAGTAAATCGTAAAGCTGCTTTGCCATCGCTTCTAAATTCTGATTTAGCGCACGGTTAAGTTCTATTTTGCGGTCAAGGCTACGGAACAACTTACCAATGCGCTTCTGCTCTACTAAATCTGGAATCCATACAGTGCAATCTTTGATTTTGTCGGGCGAAGTATGACGAATCTTAGTTTGTTGTGCGGCTGCACTTAATTGCTGTTTGACCAAAGCGGAAGATATGAGATAGAAAGCAAAGCCCTTGTCCAACAAGCCCTCTTTGCAAACAATCTTAGCCACATCTTGACTTTGAATATATTTACCGCTTTCAGGAATGATAGCAGTAGAGCCAAGCAAACCTATTGCCTGTTCGGTCAAAGGAGTGATAATATCACCCTTCTCCATTAAAAACTCCGGCTTAAATTCACCGATGTAATACAGATTATCTTTGGACTTGTTTTCCTTAAAGCAATTGTTTTGATAGTTGAAATTACCACAAGTCAAACGAATGTATTCTCCCTCTGTGGCATAAAACTCGCCACTGAGACTTGCACCTCTTGTAACATCGAGAATTTCTCCCAACTTATATCTTGTCAAATTCATAATAATCTATTTTGGCTTTTAAGATACACTTTGATTTGCTCTTCAATGGATTTCAGAATAAGCTCTCGACTATTCTTTTCCATTTCTTTTTGTTCTGCGGTAGCATAACGTTTTTCTTCTCTGTGCACATCCACCCGATTTTGAAATCATAGTAGCTATATATTCACTTATTTTATCGTAATCAATCATTCAAATCTATATTACTTTCGTTCACAATAATCATTTATTCAACATACCTCTAACCTGTTTATCGAAGTCAGAATCTATCCGTTGCGTTTTATTAAAAATATCATATTCGCTTTCAGCTTTTGCCTTAGCCTATGATGCAGAAATACGCTCTTTGTCCGGCAAAATTTGATAACGACGGAATGTGAGGAATTCATTGACACTTTTAGAAAATTGGGACATATTGAATGTATTCTCACGCTCGATAAGATCTTCTATATAATCAAAGAAACCTGTTACAGCACGTTCCAACTGACGAATTTCCTTTTCCTGTAAATAGTTCTTAGCTATTGACACATCCGATTTCAAGATACGTCCATCAGGTGCATTCTTCCATGTAGTCAGCCCCATGTGTTCTTTGTTATGGTCTGCCTTTGTATAAATAATCTCTGCTGCCGTTTGCCCGGTAATGGCATAATGAAAACGGTTCTGTATCATGGCATAGAAATCGCGAGTTGTAGGCGAATTCTTATCATAGTCTACACTACATTCTGCATATATATCGGTAATTTGTTGCCAGATTCGCCGTTCGCTGGCACGGATAGAGCGTACCCTTTCCAACAATTCACGGAAATAGTCTTTTCCGAATACTGCCGTTCCCTGTTTTAAGCGTTCATCATCAAGCACAAATCCTTTCTTGATATACTCATTAAGAATCTTGGTTGCCCATTGTCGGAACTTGGTCGCTTTAGGAGAAGAGACACGGTAGCCAACTGCAATAATCATATCAAGATTGTAGAAATCAACCAATTCTTCAACCTCACCTCTTATGCCTCGATTCACGACGGTTGCAATTTTTGCAACTGTCGTGTCTTGCTGCAGTTCTTCATCCTTGAAGATATTGGCTATGTGACGACTAATACCAGATTTGTCAATACCGAAAAGCTGCGCCATAGCCTTTTGGGTACACCAAATCGTTTCGTCTTTGATAACAACTTGTACCTTTCCTTGTTCATCAGGCAGGCTATATAATAAAAACTGTATCTCGTTACTCATTGTTAGTTCTATTTCTTATTTTTATAATTGTGCCACAAAATTCCTTTTAAGATATGAAGTTCATTGTATTATAAATATAGGGACTATCTAATTCTCCGCTATTGATCCAAGGAATAGTGCCATTTGCATAATAACTTACCTCTGTAGATAATGGTGTAGCACCTGAAGATGTTCTAAAAACATCTGCAAGTGTTATCTCTTTCCAACCTTGTGGAATAATCCTTTTCTTTTTATATTTCTTCAATTCCATAATTCTATTCTTCATACAATTCTTTGCCCTCCTCAAGTTGGTATTCATATTACGTACCCTTCAGGCTTTCTCTATCCTATTCTTTGCGATATTCCAAGATATAAAAAAACACTATTTCCAGATATCTATAAAAAAAATAGTGCATATGCCTACTACCACCCAGCCTTGAGTATCAACTGAAGCCTTTACCATTTTTAAGATTCTATCCTTAAAATTATCCTTATTCTGCTTATCCATAGTAGCCGTTTTGCACTTTTTCCAAAACAAATTAGCCGTTAGCACGTTAAAATCATAGACAACTCTTGCTAATGCGAAGAGATTGCATTATCTTTGCATCATCTCAGCAACCATGTGTTGAAGGAGAAACGGGGGCGATATTCTTATCGCTCCTTGCTTTTTATATAGGCTTCATATTCTTTCAACAGCTTTTCCTTTCGCGACTTATAGGTTACCAAGTAAGCAGTCCAAGGCAAAATATAGTCCTTTGCTTTTCGCAATACTACCAAATAGTTCTCATTTTCATGAAAAATAAGAATATTAGTCTTGTTTCCACGAGTGTTCTCCCAGACCTTCAGATAAGGATGTTCTGACAGGTTTATCATTGGAGCCGGCCATTTGATTCTTTCCATACGCCGCAAATCGGGTTCTCTGGTAGCTTCATCTTCGCCTTCAGAAGTCATATGCCAAAAAGTTGCTTCCTTATCTTGCGATAGTGGATATTTCTTTAATCCCAACCTCATTCCTCTAAACACAGGACGTTTGGCAATAAAATCTTGCTTGAAGCACTCATAGACTGCCTCAAGATATGTATGAAAATCTCCACCAAATTCACTTAATTCAATTAAATCCGGCAGAGTGAAGTATTCATTATTCCCCATATCCGCTTCTCCAAACAAAGATATTAAATTTATCCTCACGGTAGAGAGTACTGGCCATTAGATTATAACCACTTCTTTCTTTAATACGTTCTATCAATTTCAATTTAGCCACGCTGGTGTTTTTCCCTCTATGAACATAGGATAATGCACCTATAAGCAAATCAGCCAGTGCAACCAACTCAACTTCTTCAGAACGAACTTGCTGCACCTTACGTATCAAGTTTCTATTAAAGTCATAATGATTGTTACATAGAACTTCGTGCAGCTTTTCTACCTTACGTTGACCTCTTGTATCCTTTATATCTATGTAGATATTATACTCACAGTCAGGTTCAAATAAAGTCTTGAGCATATTGAAGTACATCTTATAATAGAAATCATCATGGGTTTGGCTAAACAAATCATGCTTTAATTCCTGTTTGTTTGGAATAACCAATACACGAAAATGAAGGTCACTATTATCAAAAAAATAATTGACAATATCCATATAAAAGTATAGTTGCCCTGGAGAAACCTTATTCCATTTAATTTCAAAGCTTTTGCTTAAACCATGTTCTTTCTTTATTTCACGTATGCGATGGAATATTTCATCTTTCTTATTCTGAAGGCACCATATGCCACCTATTGTCATTGCGTTTTCGCCATCATGCTCCAAATGACAACTTTCATCGCAATAAATATTATATAATTGTCCCATGTCTGTGCAATTTTAGTTATTAAACGTCAAACTGTCAAACTGCTTCATTATCTCAGTTTCCAAACGGTGGCTTTCCTCAAACTGTTGCATAAGGGTATTTTTGTATTTTGCCATACGCTGGTTAAACTCTTCTTCGGTTATATCTACATAATCAATCTTGATGTCAAAATATTGTCCGGCAGAAAGAGAGTATCCTTTTTCCTTTATCTCATCGTAAGAAACAGCCACGGAAAAATCTTCCACAGCTTCCTTTCGCTGGAATGTACCGACAATCTTTTCTATCTCATCATCATTCAGTCGTACTTTTTTCAATCCGTTGGCATCCTTGTATTCCTCACCCAATTTGCTGGCATCAATCAAAATCACCTTTTCGGCAGTAGCAGATTTATCAAAAAACAATACACTGACATTTGTGCCTGTATTGGCGAATACATTACTTGGCATGGAAACACAACCGAATACAACTTTGTCATCTACTATCTTATGAAGAATTTTGTTCTCGATACCACTTTTAGCTGTAATAAAACCTGTCGGGATAACAATCGCTCCCTTTCCTGCTTTTTTCAACGAATTGATAACGTGCTGGATAAAACAGGTGTATATTGCCATTGACTCTTTCTTTTTGGCTGGCACATTGGGAACTCCCGCCCAAAAACGGGCAGGCATAGCAGCTATCTTCTCTCTGGTATCGGAAAAGTCCATCTTGAAAGGCGGATTACTTACCACAAAATCAAATTGGCGCAACTGTTGTCCGTCATCGCTCTTATGATAGGGGCTTACAAGTGTGTCACCTTGAATGGCATTATCAAGTGAAGATACAAGACCATTGAGCAACAGATTAAGTTTCAACATTTTGTTGCTTCGCTGGGAAATATCTTGCGAGAAGATGGTACAACGGTCTTCTCCTATTTGATGACTGAGTGCCATCAGAAGTGTACCAGTTCCTGCCGATGGGTCATAACATTCCATGCTATGCAAATCGGCATTATCCCCCACTAACAGACGAGCCATAATCGTCGCTATGGCATGAGGCGTATAATACTCCGCATATTTTCCTCCTCCGGCAGTATTATAGTCCTTAATCAAATACTCAAAGATACTGGAGAAAAAATCGTAGTTTTGTGCAAACGCCTCTTCAAATGAGAAGTTCACCAACTTATCGACCAATGCTCGGGCAAATGGCGCACGTTGTGCCGTATCGGTCACAAATGGAGTCAAAGCCTCAAACAAAGGTATTTTTGTGTTGGCTGTGGTCTGTGTGGAAAATATATCCGCATTTTGTTCCGCTATGTCTGTCATAGTGGAATCGAAAATGGTATCAAAATCCCCCTTCCCCTGTTGATTCCAAAGATTGGCTATCAGGTGATAAGGTTCAAGCATCGGAACATCTGGAGAGATGGCACTCTGAATAAGCATACGTTCATCATCAGAAAGGTTCTCATATGCGGTTTCCCACTTTGCATCCCCCGTCAGTTTCTTGGCAATATCGCTTTTCGCATTCTTCAGTTCATAACCAAACTTGTCATTCAAGAACTTGTAGAGAAATACTTGGGTGATAATTTTATATTCGTTACCATCGTTACCCATACCGTATGACTGGCAGGTGGCTTTAAGACCGTCGATGAGCTTTAATGTTTTTTCTTTAATATCTGACATAATCTTTATGCAATGCCGTAAGTGGCGTTATATTGGTTGATATACTGTTGTGAAATACGTGTTTGGATAAATTTGTAATCGTCCATTTCCGGTTTAATCTGTGGGAAATGATACAAGCATCCATTGATAAGAGCCATCACCGTACGATTAAAATATGCATCTTTTTTTAGAATATCGTTACGATCATAGACTTTGGCATCCACATCTTCTTTTATGATATTAAGAATGGCTGCAATCTCTTCGTCAAGGAAAGAAAACATCGGCTTTTGTCCTTTCCCCTCCCTCTGTTTATTTACTTCTCGGATGCGTTTGTGTACACGGGCAAATTTTTCATCGCCCTTATACTTTTTCATCAATGCATTATTCCGTTTTTGTAGGTCTTGCAGACGAACTATAATTTCATCCAATGCTTGCGTTTCCTCATTGAACTTGGCTATGGAATCAATCACAAATCCGTGTTCTTTAAACCGCTCCATAAAAGCATCACGCAACGAAATGAACTCAGGATCGTCTTGGTCGAAGTTCTGCGTAAATGAAGTAATGGTTCGTTGCCATTTTTCTTTGATTGCCTCTTTTCCGCCTACTATGCGTAATTCTTCCTGTCCTATTTTGGAAAAAGTGAACTCAATATCCATCATCGCCTCATTGATAAGCATTTTAGTCTCATCACCTACGCTAAAAGCCTCCTTTTGGTTAATGATACCAATACGCCTTTGCACCTCGGACAGCAGTTGTGGCAGTTTGGTAATTTCAAGTTTGGCAAACTGCTCTTTCATTTCCTCGTCGCCAAAAGTACGCACAATATTAGCCATGTTCTTAGCTGCCTCTAACGCCTGTTTTAGGTCGAGAAGTACAGCCTTATCTTCCTCCGTTGAGATTTCAGAGGAAAACTCTTCTGCATTGTCATAAGAATAATCAAAAAGAGTCTGACGCACCTGTTTCATTTGCTTCAAAATCTCTTCTTTGTCCTCTATGACTTGAGTAAATGTATCGGTAACAGCCTCTTCCCCAGTCTCGTCCACATCGTTAAAGCGGTTCAACTCTTGCAAATATGCCTCATTTGTTTCCTGAAAATTGCGTTTGATATCGGCAAAGTCAATGACAAAACCGTAACGCATTCCCGGATAAGGACGATTTACACGAGTAATAGCTTGAAGCAAATTATGATCTTTCAATTTACGACCAAAATATAAACGCTTCAAGCGAGGTGCATCAAAACCAGTCAGAAGCATATTGAAGACAATGAGAATATCCACCGTCATATTCTTCTTGAAGTCCTTGACTATTTGCTTTCTCGTCTCTTTGTCATCCGTATCATGAAGAATGATTCCGGCTTTCAATGGTCTGTACTTTGATTTGTAATCCACCGCTGGTTCACCTACGACATATGAACCATCAGGAAGTTTAATCTTGATGGGCTTCGGTTGATATTTTTGCCATTCCTCTTGAAATACCTCGTAAAGCTGTCGTGCTTGTTCGCTGGTCTCGCAAATAACCATACCGCCTAAAGTATCATCTCCTTGTATCTTTCGGAATTCTTTTAAGTCCGTCATGATATAACGAGCCAACTCGCTTACATAACTCGGATGCTCTATGATTTCCGATTTGCGGATGTCTTTCTTCTGTACTAATGTCTCTAATTTGTCGTACATATCCGAAAGACGTTCTTTATAGGATGTTTCAATATCTTCACGAATGATTTTCAGCGTATAACCGTCCGCAATGGACTTATCGTAATAATAAGTGTGTAGATAACTTCCGAACACTTTACAACTGGCACGTTCTTCCTTCAATAGCGGAGTACCTGTAAGTGCAATTTTGATTGCATCAGTGTCCGCATCAAACAGATTGGCAAGGAAACAGCCACCGGGTTTATACCCACGATGCGCCTCGTCAAGAATAAAGATACGCTGAAGGTTGGTTGCATAGTCGTTGATGCGCACTTTTTCCTTGTCCTCCGCAAAGCGTTGTATATTTACTACCGTAATTTCAGCCTGACCGCTTATACCCTGCTGTGCTTGATTACTACGGAATTGCGCCATTAATTCCGCTCTTGAATTGGCTGTTGATACCACCAATCCACGAGCTTCAAACTCCTGTGTGGCTTGTTCCAACAAATCAAGGCGGTCAACTATGAAATAGAATTTAGCCACCTTCTTCTGTTTGGAATAGAAATCGTTGAGAATATAGGTCAGATAATAGGATAGGGCTGTTTTACCACTACCTTGCGTATGCCATACAACACCTGATTTTAGTCCTTCAGCCAGTTTCTTACGAATGGCCAATGACGCAAACAATTGTTGGTAACGCATAATATGTTTTTGGTCGGTGGATTCAATCTTTCCATCCACCTCTCGTTCCATTCTAACGTATGCTATACCATATTTAATAATATACAGCAACCGTTCTGGCGAACACATGGAAGTCAGTATCCTATTAGTAGGCGTATTGAAATCAAGATTGGTTTGATATTCCGGGCTTGTATGAATGACTTGGCAATTATAATCTGATAATATCTGCTTTTCCGCTGCCTTGTCAATGTCCTTATACGGATAATCACGATGAAAAGGTGCTATCTTTTGTGCAGACAGATTTTCTTCACGGAAACAGTTAAAGGGAGAATATGAGCGTGCTCCAGTACAATAGAAAGCCCCTTGTATGGGTACAATACCACCAAGTGCATCATATTCCATATTGTTACTGAATATCATTAACTGCGTGATATTGATGAAACGACGAAACTTCTTATTGGGGAAACGTTCTTTGTTCATTCGTGCGCTCTCCGCCAACATTCCACCATGATTGTTTGGCTTCTTCACTTCTACAAAGCAAAGTGGCAAACCATTCACAAACAAAGTAATGTCAGGTCGAAACTCATCTTGTCCGTTCTTACAAGTAAACTCGGCTGTAAAATGGAATGTATTGTTTCCGACATTTTCGAAGTCAACTAATTTCACAGGAGATACGGCTTTCAGACGATTATAAAAGCCACGACCGAGGTTATCATCATTCAGTTCCTTACGAATATCTTTCAAGACTTGAAGATATTCACCCTCATGCTCAGGATTCAGCCTTTTGAACTGTTGCTCAAAAATTGACAATAGAATATTCGTATCACCATCATAGACGGTACCATTCTTGTCTTCGCTCAATTTACCGAAGTAAGTATATCCTATTCGGGTAAGATGAACCATTGCAGGCATCTGTACCCGTGTCGCTTCCGAGAATTGTTTCATGTCACCTATCCTTTTTGTCGGTTATCAAGTCCTTCAAATCTACTTGAAGTATCTCTGCTATCTGTTGCAAGGTCTCCAAATTAGGCTGAATCCGATTACAAGCATAGGCATTTACCATACTAAAGCTCTTATCGAGTTTCTTTGCCAACCATGTTTGAGAAATGCCTTTTTCCAAAAGAACAGCCTTTATTCTATTCAATTTCATTCTTTGATATGATTTTATAGTGCAAATATAGTGAATTATATTCGACAATAACGTTTACAACGTATCGAATTCATCTTCAATAGTGAAACTTTTGGATGTTTCAGAAGCGAATGGAGAATTTGTTCGGAGTGTATATACTAACTATCAACTGCCATCTTGGACAGATTTATGAATCAGGCCAGCTTACCAAAGAGGCAACTATCTGAGAAATTGGAATAGTACGGAGTTATATCGAATTCACATTATTAAATAGAAAAAGCCCCGCTTTGCGAGGGCTAAAGCTTAGCTTTACATCTTCTAAAGCTAAGCTTTAAGCTATACAAAACGGAGCTTTTTCAGTTCATCCTAAAAAGTAAGGATGGAGTAGAAAATATTATTCGTAAGTAAGTGTTATAGTAGTTGGAAATACAGAAAAATCTTCCGCTGCATCCATTGATACAGAAGTTAAATATCCTTTCTCATCCAATTTACATTTCAATATATGCTCCATTTCAGATGAATCCGTAAAACTCTTCAAAAGATTCATACTCTTCGCACCTGAAAGTCCTAAAAGTTCGGCATAGAAAATTTCCATATTACTATCACCTGACAATATATATGAGAGACACTTAGCAATATCAATTCCCTTAACTTTCTGATTTTCATCATAAATATATGAATCATCTCCCACTTTAACAGCATTATCCTTCTGCCATTCCAAAGCCAATGCAACTTTTGAATTGCTAACTCGTTTTATCTCCACTAATTTATTATCAGTATAGTTCCAAGCATACTCTCTATTATCCAACTCCACATCCTTATGCTTGATTACACAATTGCCTTCTACATATAAATTAAACGGATAATATTTCTTATCATCCTGTCCGGTCACAGCCAAAATCTCACCATTAGAATAAGTAAAATTATACCACACATCGTTTCCCGCTTCGTCCTTACTGATTTTTTCAACCTGTCCTTGTGCATTATACTTCAAATAATAAGGAATTTCCGTTATTCCCATATCGAAAGCGCTATAATCCACAACTACCTCCATAGACTTCAATCTGCGTTCCTTCACAAGGGCAACTTCTCCTAATATCCATTCACCGCCATTCTGAGCCAAAACCAAGCTATATGCACCTTCAGCAACAATAGAAGGAACATCACATACCAATCCGTTATTACGGTCTGTGATAGTCAGTTCAGTCTTAACAGTCGTATCATCAGCTTTCACCAAATAAATCTTGCATGCGACATCGAAATTGTTTCCTCCAATAGACAGTGCCTTACCCACATAAGCCTCTTCCGGAACAGTCAGACCGATAATCGGAAGTGCGGCAGGAGTCAGTTTTATTTTGCCTAATTCCCACACTCCATTCTGTGACAATACCAACGTATAATCACCTGCCTGTACAGACATCGGTATAATAAAACTAACTCCGGAAGCGCTAAATGTCGGACTTGCAATGGCAATTTCCACATTATCTGCCCCCTTCAATGATAACTTGGCAAGAGAAGCATCAAATCCTGTACCTCTCACTAATACTTCTGTACCAATCTCAGCCTCAACTGGTACTGAACAATTTGTAATCGGATTACTTTGTGGATTTTCATCGTCATCACTCGAACAAGCCATGAATACGCCTACCGCGCATATCATCAGCATCATAAACCAAATCTTTTTCATAATCGAATCGTTTTTAAGTTATTAATAATTTATAAAGTTGTATTTATATTCCTTCCAATGCGTCCAGTACATGTTCCGTATCCTCCGAAGAAGGACGGGACATATTGTTATTGATGATTTTACCCTCTTTGTCCAACAAGATGAAACGAGGGATACCGTCAATGTTGTATGCACGCTTAAAGCTACTTTGCGGACCGATGTGCAGTTGTACTCCTGCCAATTCGCCGCTCTTCACCCGCTCTTCCCATTTCGCCTTGTCATAGTCGATGGAAAGTCCGAGAAAAACAATATCTTTTCCGGCAAAACGTTCTTCCAGTTTCTTCAAAAAAGGAAGCTCACGCTTACAAGGTGCACACCACGTAGCCCACATATCAATGTAGACATACTTTCCTTTAAAGTCCTTCAAAGAATATTCCTTGCCGTCAACGTCCACCGCTTCAAAATCCGGAGACGGTTTGCCGGGAGAAGCCAAATCCCACTTATCAAATTTCGCTTTATAATCGGCAAGCAATGCCGTATCCTTCACATACGTATGATATATATTCTCCATATCAGTAATATCCTTGATGCCAAACTGGTCGACATGCGAAGCGGCTATATGATGCAACAGGGTTTGTTTCACCTTTTCACTCCGTACATTGTCGGCAATATACCGCATCTCAGCCACAGCCTTCGGATAATAACCGGCTACATTCCGATTGGCTTCATCAAGCACATGGGCAAGTTCAATCATGATAGTACGATATTCGCGTACATCCACCCAGTCTTCATCCTCCACCCAATAGGCACGAATGGCGTCATAATAGGCTTGTCCGGGACGATACGTACTATCTTTCGAATAGGCATATCCAACAGGATACATAATCAACGCACTTCCGAATCCATAACGGATACGCCCTTCTTCCATTTTTTCGAACTTACCGATATTTCCCAACTGATGAGCATCCAATAACTTCCGGCTTTCCTGTTCCTTTTGTTCAACCTTCTGCACAAACTCCGTCAATGGTAACGCATAATTCTCCTCCGCCAATGGCATGAGCGTCACGCTGTTCAGGTAATCTACAACAGGTGCCTTTTCTCCCTCAAACTTAAAAGTACGCAGATAGTCATTTCCGTCAAAAGTGATACGAACCCTATCGCCTTTCTCCACATAAACTTGTTTCTCCTGTTGCCCATAGAAAAGACGCGCATGTGCAGCTTCCACATCTCTCAATGTGAACACCGCATGTCCTTGTTCATCCAAGGGAATTTCACAGACTGTCATCTGATATACCAATACTACCTGCCGGAGAGTAGGATGCTGCACATCAAAGGTTATTTCAATATCATCCGGCTTGGTGGAAGAGGCGCAAGCACACGCCAAGAATATCCACATCAATAATAAATAGTTCTTCATATTTTATTTGAAATTAATTATATGTCTCGTTTCTTGTTTTTATCTCTCCCGATAAGTGACATCCACAATGTCTGTAAATCCTGTATATACGGCAGGAGTGACAGTAGAGAAATCACCTTCTCCGGACAACCCTTCATAGATTCTCAGCGTACCTTTTCCGTTCTTCGTACTACCTACCACCAAATCAAACGAACGATTGGCATTCGCAGCTTTCTGGTAAAGGTTGAACTTAAGGCACGTAATTGTTTCCCCACTCAACGTAAACTGTTTTTCCGCTCTCAAAGGTTTCTCCGACAAGTCAACCCGGTAGAGTGTTCCGCCTACAGCATAATACATGTAGTTGCGCAAAGAACTGAATGCATACAAGTTGCCCTCTTTCCCGATGTCGGTACAAGCAGACAAATCGCCATAATAAGCCCTGCCTATAATATAGGTACAGTCGGCAAACAACATAAAATCACCTAACTGAATGCCATACAAATGCAGTTTGCCCTCTGTATCCTTCAAAAGCGTATAGGTGGTTCCCATCTTGGCATTGCCTGCATCATATTTAGTATTTTCCATATACACATACTCATAACCGACCGGATACTCCTCAAAAGCGTCGCCGACAACCTTATCACTGCCTTTCGCCTTTCTGGCTATCTCTTCCATACCTGTGATTTCCTGTAAAGGCTCATATCCGCCCAACGCTTCCGAACGCATCATCGGACAGTAAGTTACAAAACGCTTGTTGTCGATATCGTACATCAGATAAACCGCCGCATACATGGTAGCCCCCACATTGGCACCGACATGCGGAGCAACACCGAAATCTTTATTCACTTTCGTTCCATAAAGCCCGTCAATAGATATTGTCTCATTGTAATAAGCATCTGTTCCGCTCACCATCATTCTGCCAAATCCTGCCAAGGTGATGGAATAAGGACATAAGTCTGCCAATGTAGCTACCTCATATTTAAATTCATATTCTTCTTTCCAGATAAACTTGTTCTTACCTAAACGAGTGGCCCCCTGGTCTGTCAACAGATAGTAAGGCGAATCCTGAGCTGCGTATTTGGACAACCATTGTATCTTGCGCGGTCCCTGATATTCGGGCATATCTTTGTTGCTCTTCAAAAGGTCAGCGTAGGTCTCCCCCGTCACCGTAGAAACCATATCCAAACGCGCCCGACCACCGTCAGAACAAAGCACCATCCAGCCTTCGGTCGTTGTATCACTCACGGTCAGTTGGTAATTTTTCTGCCAATAAAGCCCGGAGTCTTTTTCTTTCACGGTAAAATACAATGTATAGATACCTGCGGCAAGTTCTACCTGATAATCCAAATTCCGGTTTTCTCCGATGAGGGTCACTTCGTTACTCTCATCCTGGTTGATGACCTTCCATTCATACTCATATTGGTCTTTCGGCCGAGCTGCAACCCCTAAGTCAGGATTCAGCCGCAAATGTTCATACGTAAGTACGGAAAGATTATCCTCTACGCCCGAAATTTCAAGTTCGGCCAGTTCGTGATAATCATAATTTCCCTTATCCTCTGCACAAGCCATCGCCCCCAAGGAGAACAGGCTTACATATATAATCTTTTTCAGTCTCATCTTTCTCAATTATTACTTGTATCTCGAAAACTTAACGGTTCCCCGGTTTTAATATCCAGTACGTCTTTATCAAACTCTTCCCCCCGGTCACGTTTGGCAACCTCCCGGGCAACATACTCCGTCATCTCAGAGTAGATAAACAATTGCATGGAAAACGTTATCTTGGATGCATCATTGAAATCCGACGGTGCAATATCCAAAACCTTGCATATCAGTTCGAATTTCTGCTGCGAAAATTCCCCTATCAGCCCTTTCTCCCACGCTGAGGGGGGAGCAACAAACATATCGGAATAAATAATGCGGAAACGCAACGTGGAAATGGTATCTCCATTCACCTGTACTTCTTCCGGCACCGGTAATGAGAAACAAGCATTCGGCAATATCTCCAATGCAATTGTCTTAGCTTCCTCCTTCAATCGAGGGGTTCTTTTAAGGACAACGGTATAGTTCAAGAATGTAGCTCCGGCAGGTAATTCCGCCTTATCCGGTAATGTATAATCTACTCCTTCTACTGCATCTTCCGAAGTGACACGCAACTCTATCGGTCGCGCATGAGACACAGGACGACCCAATAACTGAATTTTTACCGGCACTTCCATTTCATCCGTATTTTCATACACAAAGGTCCGATTGACATTGTCGAGTAATGCACTGGAAGAGGATATATTGGCACGGTTGTTAAAGTAAATACCGTCAATCTCTTCAAAAGCCGCCGGAACTCTTTCATCACAAGCACTCAACGCCACCGCAGCCAACAGACTTGCATAAAGTATCTTTTTCATTTTCTTTCTACATTTTCGTTATTAATCAGTTCTCCGTCTCCGAATCGGGCAAAGGCACGATAAATATTTCATCACTCGGCTCCGGATTTTTATTGGGTGTTGCAGAGTAGTAGATCCGGGAGAATAAACGTTTGTACAAAAAGAACAATTGCCCTTCCCCATACAACTCACGAATATATTCGTAAATAAGCATATCCCGGTTGAGAGTCTGCAAATTGGATATACCCCGATACTTACGAAGGGTATTGAGATATGAAATCCCCGCAGCCAAGTTATCCGACTGGCTTTCCGTAGCTATCAGATACATTTCGCCAAGACGCAGCATAGGAATCATGGTATTCTCTATCTTTCCGACAGCAGCCATATCCGAATACTTGTAGAAGTATTTGTTGGCACCGACAGCCGTCCAGTTCACCTGATTGCGATAATCGTCCTGATTCCCTCCAGTAGCAATTCCTCCACCATAAATATAATTATTCATCCAATCGGTCTCCATTCTGAACACACAACCCGGCAAACGGGCAGGGTCGTAATAATTTTTAAACAACAAGTTACGATTGGAATGAGACAACGCAAAGATGACTTCGGACGAGAAAATCCTGTCGGGATCTTCCGGCGAGCCAATCACCAGACTTTTATCCACGAAAGGAAATATTCCGTTGTTGGCCGCTTTGATTACTTCTGTCGAATAATTAAAAGCTCCCTCCCTGTCACCTGTATATAAACATACACGTGCCAACAAACCGGTCACTGCGTAATAGTTCAAACGCAACGCACGGTAACGCAGAAAATTGCCGGAAGAATTTATATCGCTACTCATCATCGTGCCTTCTGTTATAATCGGGTCGTACGCAAGGAGAATACGCGCCTCTTTCAAGTCGGCTACAATATTCCGGGCAACCTCTACAGCAGGAAGCGGACTCTCCGGGATATTTTTCTGCGATGTATAGTAAGGAATACTTGCTTTTTCTTTATCCCGTGAATATACGGGGCCAAACAAACGTAACATATCAAAATGAAGCATGGCTCTCAATGCCAGTGCTTCCCCACGGACAATCCCATAATTATCGTCAGTAAACAATGCCTCATTCCCTTCCAGATTCTCCAGAATTTTATTACAGTTCAAAATTAATGAATAGGCTTTATCCCATGTGGCACTCAGCCGCGAACGCCAATAGTCCGTACCATATTCATAGTTACTCAAATCTTTGTAATTACCCCATACCATATTGTCCGTACCGATAGCATAGGCCCCTCCCATAACTTCAACCATTTCTACAGAAAGGGCACTACCATACAAGGCTTCATGGTTCAATTCGATATATACCCCGTTCAGAAGTTTGAAGAATCCCTCTTCGGAAGACAGTAATTCTTCTTCCGATATCTGATCGTAAGGTTTCACATCCAACCATCCACTGCATCCGCTAAACAAGAAAAGGAAACAACAGGCTACCGCAATATATATTTTTCTATTATTCATCATTCGTTTCATTATTATTCCAGTTTATTACATTCTAAAAAGTAGCTCCTATCGAAAAAGAGACGGTACGCGCAAACGGATAGTCGATACCTCTTTCATTTTTAACGGTCGACCAACGGAACAAATCGTTCATATTCGCCTGCAAGGTCAATGCCGACAATCCGATTCTCTTGACAAAACTCTGTGTAAACTCATAGCCGACATTCACCGACTCACAACTAAGTGTATTTTCGTCCATCACAAAACGAGACGATTTATCCGTTTTCTGTACTAACGAAACCCCTTTAAACTGTGCTTCGCGGTTCGACTCCGACCAACGGTCGTACAAAGCACGCTTATCCTGATTGTTATACACCTCTTCCGTACCAATATTCTCGACTTTCTGGAACAATGAAGTATTGAACACCTGCCCTCCTAACTGATAACGGAAATAACAGCCGAGACTAAATCCTTTATAATAAAAAGTGGTTCCAAATACACCTTCCAGTTTCGGTTCGGTATCCCCTACCACCACTTCATCACTTACATCATAACTGAACGAATAAGAACCGTCTTTTTTAATAAACAACTCCTTGCCGGTAGCAGGATCGATTCCAGCCGAGCGTACCGCCCATATAGCAGTCGGGCTACCACCGTCATAATAGCGGACAGTGCCTGCCAACGAAGCCCTGCCGCTCTCATTCAAAGCACTGAACGAGTTGCCTATATTCGCATAACTTGCTGTCGCATGTGTTGCATTCACACTAATGTTCCAGTTAATACGTTGTTCGGGCATATAAACGGGAGAAAACTTGACTGTCGCTTCCCACCCCCGGGTTTTCTGTGTGCCGGCATTCATTGCCATGCTTTTTACTCCCATCGAACCGGGAGTGGTAATGATTGCCAATAAAGGATCGGTGTTTTTCCAATAATAATCGAACGTAACATTCAAACGGTTACCCCACATGCTCAGGTCAGTTCCGATATTATAGTTAATAGTCTCCTGCCATGCCAGTTCCTTATTGCCCAAAGCATTAAGGATAACACCTGTCCCGAACACGTTGGTCATCCATCCGTTAAACATATAGGTAGAATAAGCCTGATAGGCCGCAAAATTCTGATTACCGGGATTACCGACCGAAGCTCTCAGCTTCAGTAACTGGATTAAATCGTTATTCTTCATGAATCCCTCATTATGCATATTCCATCCCAAACCTATCGACCACGTATTCCTGAAACGATTGTCCGTTCCGAACATCGATGCACCATCGTTACGATAATTGAAATCCAGCAAATAACGGTTATCATACGCATATCCCCCATTGATATAGAAACTGGCCGCACGTTTCTGATTCTCACGGTATTTCGGTTTTCCGCCATCGGGATAGCCATTGGCAAAGGAAGGAGCAGCAAACTGATCTTCCGTAAAACCATTTGCCGAATAACCGTTCATTGTATTCTTATTACTACTGAAATTAAAGCCCGCTACGGCATTCACCATATGTTTGTCTGCGAAAAGTTTACCAAACGTCGCGGCAAAATCCCCTTCATATACCATACTCTTTGTCAGCGAATGAGTAAACAATCCTTTCTCATTTTCTCCCACATCATCAAACTGTGAATGTTGCGGAGAAAGACGCGTGTCTTGGGTGATATCATTCTTTGTCATACCAAACTTGGCTCTTACGCGAAAATCATGCGTAGCAAACCACTCTATAATAAAATTATTGGTAAACCCGAATTCCTCACCCTTATCATAATTATTCAAATGCGCATTCCATAAAGGATTGGCCACCGGAAAATCGTCAATTCCGGACGAAGGATAATATAAGTACTTGTTTATTTTCCCATCTGCGCCGTACTTCTCGTAGTAAGGATTCGCTTGTGCATACTCTTCGAAAGAGACAGACGGGTCATTGGTATGTACATAATCAATCGTCAGTTTATTACTGAACTGGAATTTCCCTGTACGATAGATTAAATCTAAATTTCCTCCTATCGTCTGTCGGTCGGAACCCTTCATGACACCCTGTACCTGTCCGAAACTCAGCCCTATTCCATAACGAATCTTTTCTTCTCCTCCTTCAGCATACAAATTATGCTTATGGGTAAAGCCTGTACGAATAGGTTCGCTCAACCAGTACGTATCTACTCCGCGGGCTATATTACGCAAACGAGCATTATACAAACTATCCAACCGTATCTGGTCAAAAGGGCTGCCTGCCTTATTCTTATATATTCCAGCCCGATCTTCAAACATTAATTTTTCACGGGCATTCATCAGATTGTAATCTGTCAAATCTGCCACAGTCACTCCATAATCGCCTTTATAAGAGAGTTGCAGTCGTCCTTTTGCCGGTGCTTTCGTCTCAATAACAACCACACCATTGGAAGCTTTAGAACCATAAATGGCCGTAGAAGCCGCATCTTTCAAAATGGTTACGGAAGCCACACGGTTCATATTAAGATTCATCACCGTTTCCAATGTTGTCTCGAAGCCATCCAAAATAAACAACGGCTGATTGGGATCGGTTCCATACTCTTCCTTAAGCCCCATCACACTGCTTTTGCCACGAATCTCAATATCCGGCATACGATTCGGATTAGAACCGAACTGATTGTTTTCCATTATCTTGAAAGAAGGGTCGAGCGTTTTCAAACTTTGAATGACATTTTGTGAACCCACCGATTTCAATTCATCTCCTTTAAAAGTAGTGGAAGCTCCGGTGAAACTCTCCTTCTTACGCTGATAGATACCGGTAACCACCACATCATTAATCTCCATCAGTTTCTGGTGCATGACAATATGTGACAACATAGCTGCATTCTTACCGTTAAAATGCTTTATTTGCGATTCATAACCTACAAAGGAAAAGCTTATATCACAACCGTCTACCGGAAGTGTCAGGACAAACTCGCCATTTAAGTCTGTGGCAGTCCCTCCCAATGCATCGCCTACAACTACCGTTACTCCAATCATAGGCGAATGGTCTGCAGCATCCACCACCTTCCCGCGTATCTCAATCTCTTTTTTCTCAACCGGCTTTTTCTCTTCCGAAACAGAACGCCGCAAAATCACAATTGTCCGGTTTTCAGTCTTAAAGGTAAAATCCGTACCGGATAGAACTTCCTGTAATGCTTGTGTCAAAGGAACCTCTCGAAAATGGGCATCTACCCTTTTGGTACACTCCGCCAACTGCTTCGAATTATAAAAGAATTCATACCCCGTTGCAGCACTCATTTTCTTCAACGCTTCGGTAACAGTAGCTCTTTTCAACTGTAAATTCACTTTATGCTGGGCATGAAGCACTTGATAACATCCACAAAGAATGAAAAGCAAAATAAACTTCCTCCAGTCCAATCCTCTTTTTTTCATAAATATACTATGATTCATATTACTTCAGTTTGATAACCCCATCTTCTACCTGACACACTATTCCGGCAGTTTCAGCCATCAGACGGGTAATATAATCCACCCCACGCTCATAACTTATCTTACCGGAAAAGGCACAGGATTTCAAACGATCATCCACTTCAATCCGTATGCCATACAAACGGGATAAACGCAAAGCCAGAGTTTCCAGACACTCGTCCTCAAAATAAATCCACCCATCTTTCCAAGCAACAAAAGCTGATGCATCCACATGGGCAACCTCTGTTTTCCCCTTGCTGCAATCCAATGTAACCTGTTGGTCGGGAGCCAGAACAATAGCCTCCTGTTCCTGATGAAAAGAATAACTTATTTTTCCGGATAATAAGGTAGTAACATGTTCTTTACTTTCCGGGTAAGCATTTACATTAAAACTTGTCCCCAGCACCCGAATGGATTCATTGGCTCCCACTTCAACATAAAAGGGCATCTCCTCGTCACGCTTTACCTCAAAAAAAGCTTCACCGACAAGTTTCACCCGACGTTCCTTTTTACCCTCGAAAGAAGCCGGATATTCTAATGAAGAAGATGCATTAAGCCATACTTGCGTACCGTCCGACAAAGTCATCTGAAAATGTTTACCGGCAGGAACTTCCAACTTAAGCATACGTTTTCCTGTCAAAGCAAGCTTTTCTCCTTCAGAAGTATGCAATGAAATATTATCTGATATATGCTGGATAGAGGCGGCACTGTCCAAAGAAATGTATTGCTCGCCATCCATTGTAAGAATCACCTGGCTGTCATCAATTGTCACCCCCAGCTCACGCAACTGTGCTATGGCCTCCGAAGTGGGGACAACCTCCAAGTTCGCATGAAGAATAAAGAAAAAAATCATCAAGACAGCAGCTATGCCTCCTCCCGTTACTATCCGGTTTCTGCGCCTTGCGTTAGTTTTACGACGAATCCGTTTTTGCAGTTCCTCAAAATCTGTATCCAAAGAAACATCACTATCAGAAGATTCAACCTCATGTGCCCACAAGTGTTCCAATAACTCAGTCTCATCTTCTCCAATTTCCCGTTTGGGTATATTATACTTCATATTCATAGTATATTAATTAAATGATATACTATATATATACAGCAAGTACAGAAATCACGTACTTCCCAAAAGGATTTTTTTAGAAAAAACTTATTTTATCTATTTCGCCCCTCAATTTCTTCTTGGCTTTATACAGAATTGTTTCTACCGTACGAATAGATATAGACAGCTCTTCCGCAATAACAGCATTCTTCTTCTCTTCCCAATAACTCATCCGAAGCACCTTCCGACTTCGTTCCGGCAACCGCTCTATAGAATGCATCAGTCTTTTCACCCTATGCATTATTTCCGATGACTCTCCATCCACCTGATTCAATTCCCACATTGCCTTATCTTCACGCATCCGGCGCGCTTCCTCCAACTGCAATAGCCGAAGAGAATTATTATGAACCGCCCTTAGTAAATAACATCGAAGCGATTTATTCTCATCCAAAGTCTTGCGATTTAACCAAACTGCCATAAAAATATCCTGCACAACTTCACAAGCCGATTCTTTGTCTTGCAGGATTTTAAACGCATAGGCACGCAACGGACAGCAATATGCTTTGTAAACAAATTCAAAAGCAGATTGGTCTCCTTCTTTCAGCGCTTTTACTATCCTGCTATTATCCTTTAATTCTTTCGGCATGACAATTTGTTCGTAAAAAAAGAATATTTTAAGCAAAGTTACTAAAAGTGATGTTATAAACAATGTTTTTGCGCACTTTTTCTCCCCAACTAGTCATTTATAGAAAAATATCAATATCCCACTATAGAAAATAATAGAAACAAAACAAGCCACCGGAATGAGTCGCTCATTCCGATGGCCTATCCCCTTTAAACACCTTTAAACAAAATGAAAATATGCCTCATTTACTAACTAAACTAACTAACCCTTCGAGGCATATTTTAAAGAGGCTGTCGCATCAGCCCCCTTTCTTATATAGATGGCTTTCGCCCTCTAGTCTTATTTACGAGCTTCAGCGATATAACCGAGAGCTTCTTCACATTTTGCAGTTACATAAGCCCAGTCTTCTGCTACCACCTTATCTTTCGGGAACAGTTTAGAGCCCATACCTACGCAGAATACGCCGGCTTTAATCCATGCAGTCAGGTTTTCTTTTGTAGGTTCCACCCCACCGGTCACCATCAGCTTAGACCATGGCATCGGAGCCATCAGGCCTTTTACGAAATTAGTTCCATAAACGTCACCCGGGAATACTTTGCAAAGGTCGCAACCTACTTCCTGAGCGAACCCGACTTCGGATACAGAACCACAACCCGGAGTATAAGCTACCGAACGACGGTTACATACCTTAGCTATTTCAGGATTGAACAACGGGCCTACTACGAAGTTAGCACCCAGTTGCAAGTACATGGCAGCAGTAGCCGGGTCAACAATAGAACCAATACCGATTGCCATTTCAGGACATTCCTTTGCTGCGAATTTTACGATTTCAGCAAATACTTCCTGCGCGAAGTCACCACGGTTTGTGAATTCGAAAGCACGAACACCACCATCATAACAAGCCTTTACTACTTTCTTTGCAACTTCTGCGTCTTTGTGATAGAATACAGGAACCATTCCTGTAGAGCCGATTTTATTCAATACGGCTATTTTATCAAATTTTGCCATTTTATTATTTACTATTTTAAATGAATTGATTTTTCAAACTCTCAACTCTCCATTTTCAACTCTCAACTTATCTCCTTATCTCTGTACGCGACCGCTTGCGTCACCACCAGCCAATGCTTCAACTTCCTCTACGGAAACAAGGTTGAAGTCACCATTGATAGTATGCTTCAAAGCAGATGCGGCTACAGCGAATTCAAGAGCTTCGCCCTGATTAGGCTTAGTCATCACACCATGGATGATGG
>ERZ791659.409-NODE-409-length-30532-cov-8.34347_pt1 | contig 30532 bp, 16 predicted proteins | sample MGYA00510053_ERZ791659 | MGnify/ENA primary metagenome ERZ791659 (study PRJEB30046, sample SAMN00715192) | human gut metagenome | study: EMG produced TPA metagenomics assembly of the A metagenome-wide association study of gut microbiota in type 2... | reverse complement strand
ACAAACACCCTTCACAAAACCAAAAAAAAAAGAGGGGGGGGCCCCCCCGCCGTTTTTCATTCCATAAATTTGACTGTATGGCAGTAATTTGATTGATTTACCCACTCGATAATTCAAATTAACTTTTTATATTTACCAACCGTTTTAAATTTATAAGCACATGAAAACAACACTCCGTATATTCCGCATTTTATTCAAGCTGCTTCTGCTCTGTTACGTGACAGTCGTAAACATTATCCTTATATCGGCTTTTTATGTCCTGCTTCTTCTTATTGTGGAATGGGTAGCCCCTTCCTTCCTGCCGGGGCTGTTTGCCGAATACTCCTTTGCGCATCATCTGGTCTATTCGATGCCTTTCTATCTTGTACTGCTTTATATCCTGTACAGCCTTTCACCGCTGAACGTATGGATCATGTGGATAAAGGAAGGTTATAAGCCGTTGGGCAGTGACGAACGGGCACGGCTGGAACGCCTGCTCGCAGAAATGGGGATGGAAAGGAAACTGAATATCTACCGTAACAGGGACGCTCGCACGAACGCTGTGACTTTCGGTTTCAATACCATCGGTCTGACGGACGGCATTCTTCAGACGGCATCGGACGAGGAACTCAAAGGGATAATCAGCCACGAAGTGGGGCATATCTCGCATTATGATTTCGTTTATCAGGTACTTCTGTTCTCGATGCAGTCGCTGGGCTACCGTTGTCTGTACGGACTGTTCCTGATTCCTGCACTGTTTTTCGGAATAATCGGCAACCTTGTGATTGCAGTGGTTCCGGCTGCCCGGTTCGCTGTGGCGGGGATGGCAAAGCTGTGGTGGAGTCTTTATAAACTGCTGCATCACACGATTTACAGCATCAGCCGGATGGCCGACGTGAATATCAACAAATATGCCGAATACCGTTGCGACACGTATGCCGTGCGTTATGGCTGCGGGGAAGGTCTGCTCTCGTTCCTGCGTCGGTTGGCGGTGACGGAAACGGGCGGCGGGCGGCCTTCGTTTACCGAATATATCATGAGTACGCATCCGTCCACCGAAAAACGGATTGCACGGCTGGAAAAGTTACTGTAATATGCGGCAAATGATATATGCCTATATCATTTTACGGATATTGGTATATGGAATGCCAGATGCACGTACCTGCCCGATTCCTTCGGAAAAGTCGTCATAATAACAGACGATATGACTGCCGGTAAGTACATTGCTGAAAATCTCTTTTTCCGGAAGCATTTCTTTATTGTCCGCCTGCTTCATCAAGTCGTCATACAAGGCACGATACACTTTGTCGGTATCTGCCGGAAAAGCCGTTTCCGGTATGATTGCCGAAAGGGTTATATCCGGACATTTGTCCGCTTCACGCAGCATGATTATCGTGTCTGCGCCTAATAATCCGATATAGGAATATAGATTGCAGGTAAATGTGCGATAACCTTCATTGTAAAGTGAAAGAATAATCCGGTAGAGGTCCATACGGATTTTATCTTCCTGGAATTGGTCGTATTTTGTTGTTTTTTCAATGGTACTGCCGGTAATGGCAACGCTTTTGTTGTACATCTTGCTATGATTTTTTGGTGGATACCTTGTCCGTAACTTCCTGCTATGTACCGAAAAAAGCACGGTACTTAACAAGTTTTACTCTCAGGTACGACCAAGCACCCATGCAGGAAACGAGTTAAGACCGTGCCATTGGTGTATGACAAGGACTCCGCCCGTTTATTCTCCTGCTTTGAATTTGGTCGTTTCGAGAGTAAGAACAAACAGCTAAAAGCTATTCTAATATGTTATTATTCAGTTCCTTTAATCTTATAACTTTCTTTTTTGGTTCAACCCTGCAAAAATAGGAAAAAGCCGGGCAACCGCATAGGGATTGCCCGACTTTTTTAAGAGAGAGTATTCAGGTGTGGGGTGTGGCAGGTCATTCCACCGGCTCGCCGCCATAGCGAAGGCGGCAGATGTCCTCGTGGATTTCACACATGATATGTAGCTTCATCCGCTTGCTGATATGGCGGCTCGGGGAACACATGAACAGACGGTTCTCTATCAGACTGCAAAACTTCGTGCCTTCCCGGCTTACAATGCAGACAATCTGATTCTCAAGAAAAAACTCTCTGTCGGGGGAATACTCCACGTCCGGGGATATTCTTATATATTTCATTCGCTGATATTTTTAAAGGTCGTTTTACGGTGGCGGTGTGGGTGGGGTCGTCCGGCCCTGCCCTCTGTTCTCTCGGGGGCGGTGAAAAAGCGTGTGCCGGATGTTGTTTCCGGCACACGCTTTCCGTTTGGGGTTATGCGGCCTTTCCGCTTTCGGGCTTCTCCACCACTTCTGCCGTCTGCTGTTTTTCGGCTTCCTTGGCAGCTTTCCTTTCCGCTTTCTTCATTTCCTTTATCCTTTCCTCCAAACGTTCATGCCGTTTCTGATATTCTTCCTCATGGGTGGCTTTGGCAAGTCCGTACAGGTCGGGGAAGTGCATGTTTGCGAAGTCTCTCAACAGCTTGGATACGTTGTTATCTCCGTGGCCGTTCTCACAAAGGAAGTGGCTGATGAAGTCCCGTTTGATTACCGTCTTTTGTGCGTCCGTCAGTTTGGCTACAATTTTCATCCGCTGTTTCTCGTCCAATGCGAAAGGCTGGTCCTTGATGCCGAAAAGCGGGAAATGTCTCCTTTGCAGTTGGGCAAGCATGGCGAAATAAACCATACCGTCTTCGTACTGTGTGAACGGGCTTTCGGGATAGTCGTTCTCGCGGACAATCTTTTTCGTATCGGCAACGGTCTTTTCGATAGAAAGCTGTTTGAAACGCTTGTCCCTTTCCTGCAATGTCCCGATAGTGACGGGGGCGGTTTCCTTCCTGTTTATCTCCACGTAGCAGAGTTCGGGTTCCGTCTGCCCTACCTTCACATAGGTCTTTATCCTGCCTTCCTCCTTCATGCGGTCAAGTTCCTCCACCTTTCGGGCATATTCCTCGTTTCTGCGCTCAAATGTCTGCACCGCTTGTTCGTACTCTTTCGTTTGGGTGAATTGCTCTTTCTTCGGTGCTTCGGGTGCTTTGGGAAATTCCCTTGCCGATACGTTGTAGTCAAGTTCCTTGATTTCATGCCCTTTTCTGTCCAATTTCTGTAGTGCCATATCGTTACGGCTTCCGTAATAGGGGCGTGCGACAACCAACTTCGGATCGGATTTCAGAAGTTTCTCCGTCTCTTTTGCCACATGGGCTGCATTCTTGGCTTCCAGACATTTGCGGTTGGTGCAGTGTCCGCACCCGTTATGCTCGGCAAAGAGGTTGTAATTGGCTGCGTTGTGTACGCATGCCTTGCATTCCGTCTTGTCGAACTTGTATTGCCCAAGGTCGGTGGTATAGTATTTCTCAAAATATTTCTTGAACAGATTGAGCGTGTAACCGCTCCAATCGTCCTTGTTGTCTGTCTTGAGGTGGTTCTCATACACGTCCTTTTGGATATTTGCTTCATAGGTGCTTATCTCTTCAGCTACGCTGATAGTGATTGTTTCATTGTCCAACAGTTCACCGATAGGCTGATACAGTTCGTTCAGTTTCAGACGGGTATAGATATATTTCTCGCTTCGTCCGAAACGGCTGACAAGTGAATACATATCATACCTGCCCTTTTCAAGCAGGCGTTTGAAGGCTTTCGCTTCTTCGGTGGGGCGTACCTGCTCACGCTGCAAATTTTCACTCAGTGACATATCTTCCGCTTCATCATCTGTTATATTATTATAGATAGTTGCCTTTATCGTCTTTGCTCCTGCAAGCAGTGAGGCACGATAACGGCGTTCTCCGTAAATGATTTCGTAACCTCCTGCCGTGTGGGGGCGTACTGCGATAGCCTGCAAAATGCCAACTTCCCGAATACTTTCCGCAAGTTCCTGCAAAGATGCGTCATTGAACGTCTTGCGGTGGTTGTCTGCGCTCGGATGCACGGTGGTAATATCAAGGTCGGTTTCGGCTGTGGCCGTTGCAAGCGGTGTTTTGAACGTGGCTTGCTGCGGTGCTTCTTCCGTTATGGTCGGAACGGTTGCCGTTTCGGGTGTTCTCGTCACTTCGGTAGCCGTGGGCACGTCCTGCGGTGTGAGTAACATTATCGGCTTCGGGATAACTGCCAAAGCAGTTACTTTTACTGCATTTTCTTTCTCTGATTTCTGTACGCTGTTCTTCTGTACTTTTTTGTTCGTCTTCATAATGGTAAGTTTTTAAATGTTGATAATTAATTGAATAGTTTTCCGTCTGAAAGGTATTCCCAACCGTTGGCGTTGCTTTCTTCCGTGAAGTATTCCAAAGTCTGGGTGCTCTCCATATCATCCCGACAAGCACGGAAAAAGCTGTCGAGACATTTGTTCATAAGGTTATCAAACGTGACATTCCCGGTGGGGGATTTCAAGAACTTATAAATCGGATCAAGAATGCAGTCATCTATGTAGTAGCCCGTAAGGGGGCAACAAATATCTACAAATATCCTGCTTTTTCGTCCTTTCGTCCCTTTCCAAAAATATTTTGGCGTGTACAGGTCGTTCCAATGGTTGTTCATCAGATAGGCCATCAACCGCCAACCGCTTAGCCCGTCTATGCAGTCTTCCTGCCTGCTGTGGTAGTCATAACTGTAATTGCATGCGTCATATCTCCAATTACGGCACACGATACCGAAGCGTTCGCAAAAGGCATCAAGGGTTTTACGGTTCTCGTGCGTCCAACCGTAAAAATATCGGTTGCACAACCATTCGGTGTGTGCTTTCTCTTTGGCTTCCTCGGATAACTCGGTTATCCGATAGAGGGTGTATGTTCTTGTTTCCGTTCTCATGTCGTTACTTTTTATGGGTTCTTTGATAGTTGGGCGGATTGCTCCGCCCTGCCGTTCATGCTATCATACATGGATGCACGTGGCGAGTGCTTCCCTTACTTTCTGCTCCTGCTTCTTGGAATATATCCACCCTGCACGCCTTTCACCCTTATAAGTGAGGTTTGCACGGAACAGACCGTTCAAGCCTTTCAAAACGTTCTTTATCGGCTTGGTGTCACCGAATACGGCTATCGCCTTCTCGCTGTATTCCACGATTTCAAGATTGAAGGCTGAAAGGTTTGCGGCTGTTGTCGGCTGTTGTGCTTCGTTTTCCCTCTGCGGTGCTTTCATACAAAGGTTGGCTTCATCCCCTGCGGTGTGCGCATACCGTTCTATGAACTTTTCAAGGTCGTAGATAGGCTCTTTCTCAATCGTCCAACCGCTGTACTTGTTCCTGCCCAAATACATACCGTCTCCCATGCTGTAATTCTCACGGTGTTCGTAATCAGCGTTATATTCCGCTAAATAGGCCGTTTCCTCAAAATTGGCGGCATGTTTGCGCATCTCTGAAAAGAGGTTGCGTGTATGCCTGGAGAAACCTAAAATGACGGTTCTTCCTATACTGTAGTCGTAATAGTCCGTATAACTGTCGCATTCGTTCACCCGTAGTGTGCCGATAATGACCGCCTTTGCATCCGTCGGGACAAGAGGGCGCAAACGTTCCGCACCGATTTTTGCAATACGCTCGTATTCTTCCCTTGCTTCCTTCGCTTTCTTTTCTTCTTCGGCTTTCTTCTCTTTTGCCTTGGTCAGTAAAGCGGCTGTTTCCAACGGATCCAAGAACTTGGGGTTCGCATCATCGTAATAGATTCCTATTCCGAATTTCTCCGACAACGGGCGGATAAGGTCGGAAGTGTGAAACTCGTGTGTCCGCAAATTGACAAGATGATAGGTTATTCCCCACTTGTCACGGGTTACTTCATACACAACATAGCTGTCATAGCTGTAGCCTTCCAATACTACCACTTGATTGACTGAAACGGTCTGAACGCTTCTGTCGTAACTTCTGTTAGCTCCCAATAAATGTACTTTAGTCATAATGATTTAATTTAAAAATGATTCATATTCTGTCAGAGTATCACGCAAAGAACAAGGATGAGAAGAGCGAGCACGCAAAGGGAAAGGAAAGCGGAAAGGATGCGCCACACGGCACGGATGAGGAAAAACACTACCGCCAAAACTGCCAACATGGGCAACCAACCGCCCCAAAAGGCCGCCACACCACCGACAAAGGCACATACAAAACGTACTGCCACATAGACCACAAAACCGACCGACAACCACTTCACCAAATTTTTAATGCCGGTTGGAGCGGAGCCGAAGCCTCGTTTCAAATCTTGCTGTATTTCAGTTTTCTTTTTCATAACATTGACTTTTTTTTTATGCCTTGTCGGTGGCTTCACCTTGCTCGTTTCAGGGGGCAGATACGGACGGGGAGAAAATATGCAAGGCTTTTGGTGAAAAATTTTCAACCGCCCCACTGGACGGATTGAAAAATTTTCGCCAAAACCCGTAGGGCGCGAAGCGGGCTTGCAGATTTTTAGGGGACCCGGACGTAGCTTCGCACCCTGAATCCGGCAAGGTGAAGTTACTGACGGGATAATAAAAAGAGGAAAATCGTTATAAGGGAAAAAGAGAATTGGAATACGGCAGGATTCGGGAGGTTATGTTAATCAATTGGTGTCGATTTTTTCACTAATGTATGATATATAGACGGCACTGATTGATGTCTTCCTTTTTGATATCAGATATATGAGATTGTCACTATATAAAAATATGATATATGAATAAATCCACTTCATTATTTTTTATAATGAAGTGGATGGAATATTGTAAGATACTATTTTAATTTGTATGTATTTTTTTACAATACTATTCTTTTCATTTATCCATTTATTGTTGTTGGGAAGGGGACTCAATGCTTTCGATATATTTTGATGGAGATACTCTATATTCTGCCTTAAACGCCTCGCGGAAAGCAGTTCGGCTGTTGTAACCGATTTCCAACATTATTTCGTTAATGGTATATCTTTTAGAAAGAATCATTTTTTCTGCATGTTGCATTTTTATCTTCCTGATTAATTCATTGGTTGTTATACCAGTCAATGCCTTCATTTTCCGGTAGAAAGTAGAATAGCTCATGTTCATACTTTCTGCAAGAGTGGTGATATTGATTTGTTCTTCGTGAATATTCTTTTCAATGGCAGCATACACTTTTTCCATAAACTCATTGTCCAACTGGCTTGCTGCATTCATTGCCATTTTCTTCTTATAAGTTCCGCTGGTGAAATATTCGGCTATTTTTTCTCTATTTTGCAACAGATTCTTGATTCTCGACTTCAGCAACTGGACACTGAACGGTTTGGTAATGTACGAGTCTGCTCCATGCAGATAGCCTTCAGTTTTATTATCCTCCGTATCTTTGGCGGTGAGCAAGATAATGGGGATGTGTGATGTACGTGCATCCTGCTTCAATGTCTGGCATAGTTCGATACCGTCAACGACAGGCATCATAATGTCGCTCACAATAATGTCCGGCAATCTTTCCACAGCAATATCGATGCCCTCGCGTCCATTCGCAGCTGTAAGTATTTCAAAGTCAAGGCAGAAAGAGTCTGCTATGTAGGTGCGGATGTCCTCATTATCCTCCACAATAAGAAGTATGGGTTTATTGGCATCCGGCACCTGAGTTTCCGTCTTTTGCGAATTGATGGCAATGGGCTGGGCGACATGTACGGCATCGGGGTATTCATTATCTGTGCGAATACGGAAACAAAAAGTACTGCCTTTCCCCTCTTCACTCTCCACACTGATGCTGCCTTGGTGAAGTTCTACCAGCTTTTTCACTAATGCCAGTCCGATACCTGTACCGAAGACCTGGTTCTTCCCGTTTGCTTGGTAATAGCGGTCGAAGACACGTCCCAAGGCTTCCCGGGGAATACCATATCCGGTATCGCTCACACTGATTTCTGTATACGGAACTCCGTCGGCAGCAGTCTGTTGCCGTAATATCACTTCAATTTTTCCATGAGGTGTGTATTTTAGTGCATTAGACAATATATTGTCCAAAATAATGGTGATGACTTCTTTATCATACCATAGCCGGCAAGGTCTTTCTGTGAAACAGTCTATCCTCACCTTTTCATTCGTATTCAACTCCTGATACTTCAGTGTCACTTCATGCACCAAGATGGAAAGGTCTTCTTGTGCTACCTTCAGTGTGCGGTTGTGTGTCTCGCTTTTGCGGAACTCCAGAATTTGATTGACCAATTCATACAGCCTGTACGCACTTTTGCGAATCATGGTGATTTTCTTCGTCTGTGTAGGCTCCATTTTTTCAGCTTCCAAGTCTTCCAACGGACCGAGTATCAATGTCAAGGGGGTACGTAATTCGTGGGTCACATTTGTATAGAAACGGAGCTTTTCATCATTCAGCCGTTGTTCTTGTTCCAGCTGTTGATGCTCCAATTGCATCAGGCTCTTCTGTTGCAGCCTGCGTTTATAGAGGCGGACCATGAAGAAAGCCGCCACAAGGCACACTGATACGTACAGCAGTTTTGCCCACCACGTGAGCCACAAAGGTGGAGCGATGCACACTTTCAGCGAAACGATGGAATTCGCCCCGTTCTGGTTATGTATTCGTGCACGGATATAAAGTGTATAAGAACCATGGGAAAGATTTCGGAAAGTGATGTCATTGCCATATGTGACCGGAAACCATTGTTCCTTGTCCAGTGAATATGCATACTCCACCTTCTCTCTCAAGGCATAATCAGATATTCCGCAATGCAGTGTAAAGCTGTTTTGCCCGTGCTCCAGCTTCATCTCCTGTTGTAGGGGAAGTTCTTCCTGCCCTGCCTGAGATTCAACGGTGAAAGACATGATACGGAGAGGAGGTAAGACATAGGTAGGCATAGACTTACGGGAGTCGAAATAGCAGATACCGTTTTGCTGGGCAAAGAAAACCAAGTCATCTATGCGTGTGGAACAGCGTGGTTTGAAAATGGCTTCGGGCACACCTTCGTGGCGGTCGAAGAACTGTAGCTCATCCCGTTCGGGAAGGTAACGGATAATCCTTCTGCTATCTGACATCCAGAGACTTCCGTCCGCTCCATCGATAATGGAACGTATGCTGCTATTCCACTCTTTCACTGTATGAATGGTATGGAGTCTGTATTTTTCTGTATCATCGACAGTTGTGTAGTGCAAGTTTTCTCCTTCGGCTATCCACATTCTTCCTTTGGTGTCCCGGTAGAGGCAGTTGATATAACCTGATTGAAAAGAAAATTCCTTTACCTGCCGACCTTGGGGAGTGATAATGAAAATTTTACCTTCGATGGTCATCCAAAGATTGTTCTGACTGTCTTCCATAATTGAATAGACAGGCGCTCCTGCACTATGCAAAAGGGCATTGCCTGCCGGTTCCGTTTTTTCAGCTTGTGATTTACAGATAAACAATCCATCGTGTGTACCAATCCACATATCGCCGTTTTTGCCTTGGCAAAGGGCGTAAATGTAAGTACGGAAGTAAGGGTCTGTTCCTAACTGTATCTTTTGCGAACGACGGGTTTGTGGGTTGTAACGCACCAATCCGATTTTGTCTATACCCATCCATATCATTCCTGCCCGGTCGGCAGCCAAGGCGGTGATTCCGCCTCCCATGTGCAGATGTTCTCTCTTTTCGTAGAGCGAGGTGGCGGATGACTGATGATAGATATCTATATTACCATTGTCTGTACCAATCCACAAGTTATCCATTCCGTCGTGGCAAAGACTCAATATAGCCTTATCACTCAGTCCGTTCTTTTCTTCGCGCAACGGTGAATAGGTAATGGTATGAAAAAAGGGGGGAATATGAGGGATGATGTTCAGTCCGTTACGGGCACTGCCCAGCCAAATGTTACCGAAGGAGTCATTGAAAATGTCTACTATGGAAGGGGAAGAAAGACGTGAGGACAAGTCACCGGCTGTAATATGTTCAAAACGAGTATCTTCCGGGCGAGGAAGATCGAAGGTATTCAGGTCAAGAATATTCACGCCGCCTCTCCAGGTACCTATCCATAACTTACCGTCAATTTCACGGATAGAATGTATGTCGCTATCGCTCAAAGTGTGCTTTTGGGTGGCTTCATGAGTGAAGGTAACAAACTGTTCCGTCTGTGGATTGAACAAAGCCAGCCCCCAATGAGTAGCTATCCATACTTGTCGGCGGGAGTCGATACAAATATCCGTCACTTCATTACCGGGTAGTCCGCCTGTCCCAGGTTGGAAAGTATACCGTTTCAAAACCTGTGTTTGAGGATTGTAGACGGACAAACCTTCACCTTGATGTCCGATGTAGAGGATACCATTATCATCTTTTGCTAGACAAAGGTTCTTGCTTGCATGTGGAAACTCCCCTTTACGGATGGATATCGGGGATACGTTTCCCGTATGGAGAGAAAGCAGTCTTAATGTACCTTGCTTCGGAAGTAGCCATAGTTTGCCGTCTGAAGCGAAACAGGCATCGACCAAAGTCTGTTTGGAAGCAGAATCGGCAGGGAACAAAGTATCATAGTTTTTTATATCGTAGTTCAGTGTGTGAATAGCCTTCACCTTATCATCTACAGTCACCCACAGTGTATCGCTTTGTCCGTCGGTCAATATTCGGAAGACCGCGTGTCCAGTAATACCTTCTTCCCCCCCTCTCTCACTTTCAGAAGGAAATGTCTCGAAATTATATCCATTGAAGCGGTACAATCCGCCACCGGTTCCTACATAGATTACTCCATTACAGTCTTGTGCTGTACAGAGTATATCGTTACTTTCCAATCCCTGATTCATATCCGCTTTCTCTATGATATAGGATTGTGCTTGCATTGTTCCTACCATTACTGCCAGTAGAAACACTATATATAGTAACTTGTAAGTATGTGCTTTCATATCTCTCTCGGTCAATTATTTCGTTGCAAAGGTAACGATAAATATGATACATAGAATACTGTTTTTCTCCATTTGAAAGATTGCAGACCCAATTAGACAGAAGAGAGGCTGTTTCTATTTTATATCAGCGTCAGGATATACTTAGAGGAAATTTTAAGAATTTTGTAATTGAATGAATGGTGACCATCTTTGGCAGATTGAAAAAGGCTTATTCTGTTTGGATACCATAGATTTGTACGACAGATAGTGAGTGGCTATCTACAATTAATATTACTGAAAACTAATAAAGCATGAAAAGCAATGAATCATTTCTTTAAATTCATCCCCAAAGGGATACGCTATTACTCGGTGCTGACAATCGGGTTACTCTCTCTTCATACAGAGGTACTGCAGGCAGATGTAAAGCCAGAGAACGAGGTGCAGATACATCTCTATCCGCAACAGGCATCAGTGAAAATCAATAAAAACATTTACGGACAGTTTGCTGAACATCTGGGCACATGCATCTACGGAGGTATATGGGTAGGACCGAAATCGGACATCCCTAATACCCAAGGATATCGGAACGATGTGTTGGAAGCTCTAAGGAATTTACATATTCCGGTACTGAGATGGCCGGGCGGATGTTTTGCCGATGAATATCACTGGATGGACGGAATCGGAAAACCTTCCAAACGCCCCCGTATGGTAAATACAAATTGGGGAGGAACTATTGAAGACAACAGTTTTGGCACACATGAGTTTCTTAATTTATGTGAGTTACTAAATATAGAACCCTACATCAGTGGAAATGTGGGTAGCGGAACCGTAGAAGAGATGGCAAAATGGGTGGAATACGTCAACGCAGAAAGCGATAGTCCCATGGCACGTCTGCGCCGGAAGAATGGGCGAGATAAGGCTTGGAATGTAAAGTATTGGGGAGTAGGCAATGAAAGTTGGGGATGTGGTGGTCGGATGACCCCCGAATATTATGCCGATGTATACAAGCGATATGCCACCTACTGCCGGACATTTGATGGGAAAGAACTTTTTAAGATAGCCAGTGGTGCCAGTTCGGACGATTATCATTGGACTGAGGTTTTGATGAAGAAAGCCGGACGGTGGATGAATGGTCTCTCTTTACATTATTATACAGTGGACTGGAACCGAATGAAGTTGGCTTTAGATTTTAATGCTGATGAGTTCTATCAAACCATAGGTCGTAGTCTTGAAGTAGATAAGTTATTGCAGAAACACTGTCAAATTATGGATAAATATGATCCGGAATGCAAAGTGGATCTTATACTTGATGAATGGGGAACTTGGTGGAAAGAGGAGCCGGGAACGGTACCGGGTCACTTATATCAGCAGAATACTTTACGAGATGCTTTTGTTGCAGCCCTTTCGCTTAATGTGTTCCATAAATATGCTCCCAGGCTTTCGATGGCCAATATTGCTCAACTCGCCAATGTGCTGCAAGCCATGGTACTGACCAAGGGAGATAAGATGGTACTGACACCTACCTACCACATTTTCAGAATGTATAAGGTACATCAAGATGCTCTGAATGTACCGTTCGACTTGATTTGCAGAAAAATTAAGGCACAAGGTGGCTATGAATATCCTTCGGTAGGAGTCACAGCTTCACTTCAGAATAACGGGAAGTTACATCTTTCACTCTCTAATATCGATTTGAGTCAATCCCAAAAGGTGTGGATATCTTTGGACGACATAAATGCCAAGCAGGTGACAGGAGAGATCCTTACCTCGGCAGATATACATGACCATAATACTTTTGAAGCGCCTGATAAGGTGAGTCCCAAAGAATTCACTGATTGTCGGTTAGAGAATGGAAAACTTCTGATCATGCTGCCTGCGCACTCTATCGTTTCTTTGGAAATAACCAAATGATTTCATATATTAAATTAACCTCAAAAAAGAACAGTAAATGAAGACACATTTATTTAGTCAAAGACGCAGTCATGCATTCAGAGGCATGCTGTGTGCTGCATTCGTTGTTGCAGTGGGTTGTCCGCCTGTTTGCTCAGCAGGAAACATGCAACAACTTGAAATTCACGGAGTGAATCAACAAAAGGTGACCGTCAACGGACGGGTAGTTGATGCTAACGGTATTCCGATTATCGGGGCAAATGTCAAGGAGAAAGGAACTTCCAATGGTGCGATAACCGACCTCGACGGGCGTTTTACATTAAAAGCCTCATCGAAAAGCATGTTGGAAATCAGCTTCATTGGTTATAAGACCATAACAATGGCAGCGGCCCAAATACAAGGGAAAGATATAGTATTGCAAGAAGATACAGAACAAATAGACGAAGTGGTGGTCATAGGCTATGGCACACAACGGAAAGGGGATGTGACCAGTGCCATTTCTTCTGTCAAAGCTGAAGATTTTACAATGGGTAAGGTAGGCGATGCAGCCGAGTTGGTCAAAGGCAAGGTGGCCGGTTTAACCATAGCCAAGGGAACAGGTGATCCGAATGCTTCGTCCACTATCCGCCTTCGCGGAGTCATTTCTGTCAACGGAAGTACTACGCCGTTGGTATTGGTTGATGGTGTAGAAGGTTCACTGAATTCCGTAGCTCCGGAGAACATCGAATCCATTGATGTACTGAAAGATGCTTCTGCAGCAGCGATTTATGGAACACGCGGTGCTAACGGAGTTATTCTGATTACTACGAAAAACGGGCGCAGAGAAGAGAAAGCCTCTGTTACCTATTCTGGATACGTGTCGGCTTCTATGTTCAATAATAAATTGGACATGATGGATGCACAGGATATCCGTGAAGGCAAAACAGACTTTACGGATGAAGGAGCGGATACAGATTGGATGGATGTCATCAGCCGCACTGGCTTTACGCACAATCACAATGTCAATATCACAGGTGGAGGACGTAAAACCACTTACTCGGCTGATGTAACTTATCGTAAGGAAAATGGTATCATAGAAACCACCTATGGTGAAGATATCAGAATGCGTTTCGATGTATCTCACTGGTTGCTCAATGATATGCTGAAGTTGAATTTCAACTTAATACAACGTTGGCATAAGAATAATGTGACCAATGCCACCAGCAATTGGTTTACCAATAGCTACTTGCAAGCAATCATGCGCAATCCTACCGCCCCGGTGTACAATGAGGACGGAAGTTATAATGAGAATTTTAGTGCCAACGAATATTACAATCCAATGGAATTGCTCAATGAGCACCAAGGTGAATACAGTTACGGGCGCACGCGGGCTATGGGAAACATAACCTTCGAGCCCATCAGGAACTGGAAGACTAACCTGATGCTGTCCACTAACCGGCTGGCAGAACACACGAAGGAATATAATACCTCGAAATACTGGGATTGCATTCAATATGGATATAACGGTTATGCAGGGCACAACAATAGAAATTCGCGTACGGACAATCTGGAACTGACCTCAATGTATGACTTCAATGCAGACAAACACCGCATGAATGCATTGGTGGGATATAGTTACCAGTATTATACATGGGAAGAGAACTACGCCAATAACAAAAATTTTCCGACAGAGTTCTTCAAATGGGATAACCTGGCAGCAGGTTCTTATTTAAAAGACGGTAAAGCCGGTATGGGAAGTTCGCGGAACGACAACAAGCTTATTGGCTTCTTTGCCCGGGTTAGCTATGCTTATGACAACCGTTATAACCTGCTTTTAAGTGTCCGCAGAGAAGGCTCCTCAAAATTTGGAGATGATAACAAGTGGGGTACGTTCCCGTCGGCTTCATTGGGATGGACCATCAGCAATGAAAAGTTCATGAAGGATATCAAGTGGATAGACAATTTGAAACTGCGTTTCGGTTTTGGTGTTACCGGTGTCATTCCCAATGATCCGTATCAATCCTTAACCCGTTATAGCTACGGCTCTATATATTATATGGATGGAAATTCATGGAAACAGGGACTGGAAGTGGCTTCTAATCCGAATCCCGATTTAAGATGGGAAAAATCTACCGAATATAACCTGGGTATCGACTTCAGTGTCCTGCAAAACCGTTTAGGCATGTCGGTTGATATATATAATAAGAAGACTACAGACTTGCTCTTTACTTACAATGTACCTACTCCCCCGAACTTGTATAGTAAGACATTTGCCAATGGCGGTTCGGTTCGCAACCGGGGTATAGAGATCGCTGTCAATGCCACTCCCATACAATCTAAAGATTTTCAGTGGAAAACCATCTTTACGCTAGCTCATAATTCTAACAAACTGCTCAGTCTGTCGAATGGCATCTATGAATCTAACAGCTATATGGATGTCAATCAGATGCGGGGGCTGTTCTCTTCCTATACCCACCGCATAGAAGAGGGTCAGCCATTAGGGCAATTCTATGGATTGAAATCTGTGGGTGTATCGGAAAATGGACTGTTCCTTATAGAGAAACCCGATGGAGAGGTCGTGGAATATAACAGTACGTATCAATCTAAGGATGAATACAAGCAGTATCTTGGCAACGGACTACCCAAAGTTTACTTGGGTTGGAGCAATACATTCAAGTATAAGAATTGGGATCTGAGCATGCAATTTACCAGCCAGTTGGGATTCAAGATATTAAATTGCCCTCGTATGTATTACGAAAACAATTCTACCCACTTCAATAAATTGAAATCCGTGGCGAAAGCCCCATACGGAGGCGAATACGTACTCTCTGCACAGCAACCGGCAACTTTTGTAGACTATTACTTGGAGAATGGCAATTTCCTGAAGCTGACCAATCTGTCTATCGGATATACATTCCCTTTGAAAAAGAATAAATATATACAGGGAGCACGAGCTTATTTGTCTGGAGATAATCTGTTCTGCCTTACGGGATATTCCGGTTTGGATCCTGAACTGTCGAATGCAAGCCCCACTTCTGCCGGACTTGATTCTCGTGAGAAGTATCCTTCAATCCGTTCATTTACATTTGGCGTCAATTTAACTTTCTAATATCTTGAAATATGAAAAATAATCTATATAAATCAGTAGTTACCTGCTTATTAGGAGCTGGTATGACAACATTGAACAGTTGTACCGATTTAAGCGAAACTATTTATAGTGAAATAGCAGAAGAAAAATATCAGTTTACAGAAAACGATAACAAAGGACTCTTTGCACCAGTATATGCTTCTTTACGTACATTTTATTGGAGCTGGTTCGACTATGGAACATTAGAGGCTTGCACAGATCTGTGGTGCGTGCCAAACCGCATAGGCGTAGGATGGGGAGGAGCCTACAATGACTTAAGTAAACACTCTTTTCACTCCAGTGTGAATTTCTTCGATGTCTTATGGACACAAGGATATGCCGGTGTCAATGCCTGCAACAAGCTGTTGGATAAAAAAGACGAACTTCTTCTTACAAGCAAACAGGAAGGTGAACTTCGGGCATACCGGGCATTTTATTATTATCTCTTGTTCGATTTGTTCAGGAACATTCCGCTGGACACTACTTACCAGCATGAAGAAGGTTGGCAGCCTACGCAAGCCACTCCGCAACAAGTGTGGGATTTCATTATTTCTGAACTTGAAGCTGTAAAGGAGCAAGTCGGAACTGATGCCGAAGAAGGGCGACGGGGACAGTTGAACAAATATGGCATATGCATGATTTTAGCCAAAATGTACTTGAATCACAATACATGGTTCAATGACGACTCAGATAACTCCTATTATCAGAAATGCATAAACGAGCTGAACATCATTTTGCAAGAGAAAGGTTCCAGTTATGACCTTGCCTCAAGCTATGCCGACAATTTTAAGGAAGATTTGACTACTGCTAAAGAAATCATATTCGGAATACCTTATGCAGAACCATATGTCAGTGGTAATTACTTCGCCAGTTTTTGGATGAACAAGGCTGGAACTGTCACATGGGGATTTTCCGGATGGGCAACCGGTGGAGGTGCGGCATTAAATCAGTTCCTCGATACTTACGAAAGAAAGGATGGAAAAATTATAGACAAGCGTTTCGATCTGAGCTGGATAGGAGGTCCGCAAGTAGACATGGATGGAAATCAAATAATGGACGGTGAAAAACCCTTGAATTATACATACAAGATACGCAGCCTTGAAAATCCGGGATGCTATCCTATGGAAGGATACCGCTTGCAAAAATATGAAATAATAAGTGGCGACTGGGGAACGCTGTATGACGACATCCCATTCTTCCGCCTTGCAGATGCCATGTTGATGAAAGCTGAGTGTCTGTTGCGTTTGGGAGGTTATAATGGAGAGACAGAACAAACTGCTGCCGACTTGGTGACGGAGGTGAGAAGGCGTGCCTTTGACGATGCAGCCGATGCTGTCCGCACAGTGGCTGAACTTAAAGGTCCCAGTGTATATTGCTATGGACACTATGAAAATACAGCCAAAATAGATGAACCGGATAAAATCCGCGATGAACGCACTCCTGACACAGATATTGAACTGGGAGGATTATTGGATGAACTGGGCTGGGAGTTTTTGGCAGAACATCACCGCCGACAAGATTTAATACGTTTCCGCTTAAATAGCAGCGGCGGGAAGCAAAATGTTTTCAATGGAAAATCTTGGTTCTGTAAAGATGCTATCAGCGGCAACAATCGTGACCACGACATATTCCCCATTCCTAAAAGTATCATGAGCGGGAATATAAAATTGAAACAAAATCCAGGTTACTAAATAGTTCGAATGCCGGATAAATATAATAGCTCTATCATTTTATTTATCCGGCATTTCAGTTATTGAATAACGAAAACAGAAAGATTGAATAAGGTAATGAAACAACTCTTATTACTTGCCGCCACATGCGGTATTCTGATGCCCGCAGGGGCACAAAACAAGATAGACGGAGGTTATCCCATAGACCCTGTACCTTTCACTTCGGTGCAGGTGACCGATGACTTCTGGGGGCAGCGTCTCAAGGCGAGCCGTGAAGTGACCATTCCGCTTGCCTTCAGCAAATGCGAAGAGACCGGACGTTACAAGAACTTCGAGAAAGCGGCGCATCCCAGTGCAGATTACACCTTCCGCGGACTGGTGTTCGATGACACCGATGTGTATAAAACCATTGAAGGTGCCGCCTACTCCTTGCAGACCCATCCGGACAAGCGCTTGAAGCACTATGTGGACAGTGTGCTCACTCTCGTGGCTGCCGCACAGGAGCCGGATGGCTATCTGTACACACCGCGCACCATGAACCCCAACCAAAAGGATATGCGCCGCATTGGTAAGCATCGTTGGGACCGCGAGGAACAGGGTAGCCATGAACTTTACTGTCTGGGACATATGATAGAGGGTGCCGTGGCACACTATCAAGCGACCGGCAAACGAAACTTCCTGGACATAGCTATTAAGTTTGCTGATTGTGCCGACCGCGAACTGGGCTACGGACCGGGCAAACGCCGCATCGTGCCCGAACACCAAATTGCCGAAATGGCTTTGGTGCGTCTCTACCTGCTGACAGGTGAGAAATGCTACCTCAACCTTGCCAAGTTCTTCCTGGACCAGCGTGGCAAGGAGAAGCGAACGGACTTTTGGCACGATGCCGACTATGACCAGATGCACAAACCCGTCATCGAGCAGGACGAGGCGGTAGGGCATGCCGTGCGTGCCACCTATATGTATGCCGGCATGGCTGATGTGGCAGCTGTGACGGGCGACAGCGCCTACATTAAGGCAATTGACCGCATCTGGCAGAACATTGTAGGGAAGAAGCTCTACCTGACCGGTAGCATCGGTGCCGTGCGCAACCACGAAGCTTTTGGTAAGAATTACGACCTGCCCAATCTCCTGGCTTATAACGAGACATGTGCCGCAATTGGCAATGTGTACGTAAACCACCGTCTCTTCCTGTTGCACGGCGATAGCAAATACTACGATATACTGGAGCGCACGCTCTACAATGGTCTGCTGAGTGGTGTTTCCCTTCATGGCGACCGTTTCTTCTACGCCAATCCATTAGAGGCAGACGGTAAGTTCAAGTTCAATGCCGATAACACGCAGGAGCGGCAGCCTTGGTTCGGCTGCGCCTGCTGTCCGTCCAACATCTGCCGCTTCATCCCCTCCGTGCCGGGCTATGTATATGCCGTGAAAGATAAGGATGTCTATGTCAATCTTTTCATGGGAAATAATTCCGAGTTGAAGGTCGGGGGCAAGAAGCTGCGCATCAGCCAGACTACACACTATCCTTTCGAGGGAAATGTACGGTTGGAAATCAATCCGCGCGGCAAACAACAGCTGGCATTGAAAATACGCATCCCCGGCTGGGTGCGCGGAGAAGTGGTGCCGAGCGATCTTTATGCATTTGCAGACCAAAAAACGAGCGGATATGCCGTGAAACTGAATGGAGAGCCGGTGGAAGGCAAGTTGGAAAAAGGGTACTTCACCATCGACCGTACTTGGAAGAGAGGCGATGTGGTGGAGGTGGACTTTGACATGCAACCTCGTATGGTGAAAGCCAATGGCAAAGTAACCGCCGACCATGGTCGCATAGCTGTAGAACGTGGTCCGTTGGTCTATTGCGCGGAGAGTGCGGACAACGATTTCGACATACAAAGTATGCTTCTGCCGGCTCATCCTACATTCGAGACGACCGATCGTCCTGATCTGTTGAATGGCATCAAGCAGCTGAAGACGCAAGCACAGGTGTTGAGTTACGACACGCAGGGACGGCTGCAAACCCGCAATGTATCTTTGTCGCTGATACCTTACTACGCCTGGAACCATCGGGGCATAGGCAAGATGATGGTGTGGATGCCGCAACGGGTACAGGCGGTAAAGATAGGTAAATGAGTCCGGATGTCATGAAAAAAGCCATTATTATCGTACAGCTTTTTGTCAGTTTCTGTTGCCTCTTTGCCTTCACTGTGACAGCCCGGACGGCTGTCTCGCTGAAGGTGGACTGGCAACAGTTTCTGTCACGGCACGACATGGTGTGGGAGGTGCTTCCCGAACAATGGTACGAGGCTGCCTATATGGGCAACGGGATGTTGGGGTTGATGATATACAAGGAGCCGGGGAAAAACGTCCTGCGGCTGGAGACCGGCAACTGTGCCGTTCACGACCATCGTCCGGGAGGCAATGGGCTGTTCCACAATCCCCGGCTGCTGACAGGGCATTTTGAGCTGCACCCCGTGGGAGAGATTACAGGAGGCACCATGCAGCTGGATTTGTGGAATGCCGAGACAGTCACCCATATCGTCACCACGAAAGGGAAGATACATCTGCGCAGCTTTGTACATGCCGACCGCATGGTCATCGTGACGCAAGCCACCACCGAGGGATACGAGCGGGACTTCCGCTGGCAGTGGGTGCCTGCCCGTTCGGAAAGTCCGCGTTATTTGTTCGGGCTTTCCCATCCGGGCTGGGTAAAGCCGCCCAAGGACTATCCGTCCAATCCGGAACCGGAGGTGAACAGGACGGCACAGGGAGGAACATCCCTGCAGCGTCTGCAAGCCAGCGGAGAGACTGCCGTATGCTGGCAGGAGATGGAGCGGAAAGAGGGACGTACGCTTTGGGTGAACCTGACACACCGCTATCCTGCGGACAATGCCTGTGAGGCAAGCCGTACAGAGGTAGAGGAGGCTGTAAGGCAAGGATTCGCTGCCATGCAACAAAGCCACCGCCGCTGGTGGCATGACTACTACCCTGTCAGTTTCGTCACCCTGCCCGACGGGGTGAAGGAGAGCTTCTACTGGATTCAGCTCTACAAGCTGGCGTCCGCCACCCGTGGCGACCGCGCCTTGATAGACTGTACCGGACCGTGGCTCACCGTCACTCCCTGGCCCAACGCCTGGTGGAATCTGAATGTCCAGCTCACCTATTGGCCGCTGAATGCCTCCAACCATCTGGATCTGGCGGCATCGTTGGAGAATGCCCTATATAATAATGTAGAGCAATTACGCCGCAATGTTCCCGAAGCCTACAGAGAGACGGCACTGGGTATCGGGCGGTTCAGCGACTTGCAATGTGCGTCAGACGTCATCGGCATTCCCGGCGTAAGTCCTGTCGCCGAGGTCGGATTGCTGACATGGGCGTGCCATAACCTGTGGCTGATATACCGTCACAAGATGGACAATGCGTTGCTCCGCGACAAGCTCTTTCCTCTGCTGAAGGGGGCGGTGGGCTATTATCTCCATTTCCTGAAGGAAGGGGCGGACGGAAAGCTGCATCTGCCCGCCACCTATTCACCCGAATATGGCAGTGCGGAAGACTGCAACTTCGACCTTGCCCTGCTGCGGTGGGGCTGCCGGACACTGGTACAGGCTGCCGGGCGGTTGCAGATTGAAGACCCCTCGCTGCCGCAATGGAATGCCGTTCTCCGTAACCTGACACCTGCTCCGACAGACTCTACCGGGCTGTCCATCGGCAAGAATGTGCCATACGCCACTTCCCACCGGCATTATTCCCATCTGTTGTCCGTCTATCCCCTGTATCTGCTCAATAAGGAACAGGGAACGGAAGCGGCAGCCCTTATCGAGAAGTCGCTCCGCACCTGGCAGGGAAAAACCGGCACACACCAAGGTTACTCGCTGACCGGCGCCTCCTCCATATCGGCAGCATTGGGCAAAGGCGATGATGCCTTGAGGTATCTGGACGGATTGTTCGGTCGTTTCCTCAGCTGCACCACCATGTACCGGGAAGCCGGTCCGGTCATAGAGACTCCTCTGTCGGGCGCACAATGCATCCATGACATGCTGCTGCAAAGCTGGGACGGAAAGCTGCGTCTCTTTCCTGCCGTGCCTTCTGCCTGGCAGGATGTCTCTTTCCACAACCTGCTTGCCGAGGGTGCTTTCGAGGTGTCCGCCAAGCGGGAAAAAGGGAAGACCGTATTCGCTTCGATCAGAAGTCTGGCAGGCGAACCGTGCACAGTCGTGACGGATATGGTCTGTCCTATATTTAAAGGAAAGGCACCGGAGGATGTCACCCGCCTGTCCGAAGGCGTTTACCGAATCAATTTAGAAAAGGGTGAGGTGGTGACAATCCATACCGCAGGTACCTCTTCAAAGCCGGTCATTGCTCCCATAGAGCACGAAACGGTGAATTATTATGGGAAGAAGGCGGAATAAACAGTGGAAAAGAAGATAGGAGACCTCTTTTGAAAGGCGGGCAACCACCCTTATACCGGAGAATTGCGACATTTGCTTGCGAAATAACTTTAATGAAAGATTTATCATGAAACAACTATTACTGACGGGCATGTTGCTCGTATCCCCTTTTTTACCGATACAGTCACAGGTCAACGATGGCTATCCCATTACTCCTGTCCCATTCACTTCGGTCCGTGTGACCGATGCGTTTTGGGGACAACGTCTCAAGGCAAGCCGTGAAGTGACCATACCGCTTGCCTTCAGCAAGTGTGAGGAGACCGGGCGTTATCGTAATTTTGAACTGGCGGCACATCCGAGCAAGGATAATAAATTCAAAGGATTGCTGTTCGATGACACCGATGTGTACAAGACCATCGAAGGAGCCAGCTACTCCATGCAGACCTATCCCGACAAACGGATGGACAAGTACATAGATAGCGTACTGGCAATTGTGGCTGCTGCCCAGGAGCCGGACGGTTACCTGTACACCGCCCGCACCATGAATCCCGACCATCAGGACATGCGTTGGATGGGTAAGCATCGTTGGGACCGTGAAGAGGCAGGAAGCCATGAACTATATAACTTGGGACATCTCATTGAAGGTGCCGTGGCACATTACCAGGCCACCGGCAAGCGTAACTTTCTGGATATTGCCATCAAGTTCGCCGACTGTGCCGACCGTGAACTGGGTTATGGTCCGGGTAAGCGTGTCATTACGCCGGGACATCAGATAGCCGAAATGGCATTGGTACGTCTCTATCTCGCCACGGGCGAGAAACGCTATCTGAAGCTGGCAAAATTCTTTCTTGATGCCCGCGGGCATGACAACGGTACGCACGACAACCTGCATAAGTCTCCCGAATACAGTCAAACTCACAAACCTGTGACAGAGCAGGATGAGGCAGTGGGACATGCCGTGCGTGGAACCTATATGTACGCCGGCATGGCAGATGTGGCAGCCCTGACTGGTGACAGTGCCTACATTAAGGCTATCGACAAGATCTGGGAGAGCATCGTCTCCAAGAAAATCTACCTGACCGGCGGCATCGGTTCTACCCGTCCCGGCGAGTCTTTCGGCAAAAGTTATGACCTACCCAACTTGACCGCCTATTGCGAGACATGCGCCGCTATCGGAAATGTCTACCTGAACCACCGTCTGTTCCTGCTGCATGGCGAAAGCAAATACTACGATGTATTGGAACGGACGCTGTACAACGGGCTTATTTCAGGTGTATCGCTCAGTGGCGACTCGTTCTTCTACCCCAATCCGTTGGAGGCAGACGGAAAGTATAACTTCAATGCAGATAACACGCGTGAGCGCCAACCCTGGTTCGGTTGCGCCTGCTGTCCTTCCAATATCTGCCGTTTCATACCCTCACTGCCCGGCTATATATATGCCGTTAAGGACAATGATATCTACGTAAACCTCTTCATGGGCAACACCTCCCAGCTGTTGGTAAACGGCAAGAAAGTACAGGTGAAGCAGACTACGGGATATCCCTTTGATGGAGGCATACGGCTGGAGATAGACCCACGTGGCAAACAAACGCTGGACTTAAAGATACGCATTCCCGGATGGGTGAAGGGCGAAGTACTTCCTAGCGACCTTTACACCTTTGCCGACGGACAGAAGACCGGATATACCGTGCTGCTGAATGGGGAAAAGGTAGAGAGTGCGACAATAGAGAAAGGCTATCTCACCATCAGCCGTGTCTGGAAGAGAGGCGATGTGGTAGAGGTGAAACTTGACATGAAACCTCGCGTGGTGAAAGCCAATGAGAAGGTCGCCGCCGACCGTGGACGCATTGCAGTGGAATGCGGACCGCTGGTATATTGTGCAGAGGCAGCTGATAATGACGTTGATGTGCAGAGCGTATTGCTTCCGGCACACCCTGTCTTTCAAAGCGTGAGCCAGTCCGATTTGTTGGGAGGCATTGTACAGTTGAAGACAAAAGTACAGTCTCTCAGCTACGACAAAGCTGGATGGCTACAGACACGTGATGCAGTGCTGACACTCATCCCATATTATGCTTGGAACCATCGTGGTATAGGCAAGATGATGGTGTGGCTGCCGCAAGAGATAAACGCAGTGAAACCGACAGGCGAATGATAGATAGAACTGAAAACCGATAGACAATGAAAAGAACGGTATTGTTTTTATGCGCCTGGCTGGTATGGTGTGCCGGTCAGCTGAATGCGCAGAGGCAGAAGATTGATTTACAGGGTAACTGGGCGTTCCGGCTGGACGCAGAAGGGACAGGTATCGGGAAGGAATTCCCGATGCTGCCCTTTTCTGAAACCATTTCGCTGCCGGGCACCACGGACACCAACCGGAAAGGGACACCCAATAATAAAAAAGAGGAAACCACCTATCTGTCACGCCTCACACCCTACGTGGGCAAAGCGTGGTACAGACGGACGGTGGAGATACCGGAAACATGGAAGGGCAAGGTGATAACCCTCCTATTGGAGCGCACCAAGCCCACCAAAGTGTGGGTAGACGGTAAACCGGCAGGGGAAAACGATGACATATCCACCCCGCAACAATACGACCTCAGCGGGTGGCTCACTCCCGGACGGCACGAACTGACCGTCATGGTGGACAACGGGAAGTCTGTCCCACAAGAGGTCATCAACTCCTCACACGCTTACAGCGAGTCCACGCAGACCAACTGGAACGGCATTATCGGCGACCTTTATCTGGAGGCTAAGGAACCATTGCATATGGCCGACGTGCAACTCTACCCCGATGTGGCTACAAAGAGCGTGCGCGTGCATCTCTCGTTGGAGAATGCCCATCGGATAAGTAGACAGACGGAAGTGGTGCTTGCCGCCGAATCCTGGAACACGCCTTCTCCCCATAAAGTGGCACCGGTGGCGTTCCGGTTGAAGAAAGGGCAAGCAACCTATCAGTTTGACTATCCGTTAGGAGACAATGCACAGTTGTGGAGTGAGTTCTCGCCGGCATTATACAGGCTGGATATAGAGATAAAAGGCTGTGACAAGGTGTCGTCTGACTTCGGATTGCGCGAGTTTAAGGCGCAAGGCACCCAGTTTGCTATCAATGGTACGACCACTTTCCTGCGTGGCAAGCACGATGCTTGTGTTTTTCCGTTGACAGGACACACTGCCATGGACGTCAAAACGTGGAGGCACTACTTTCGGGTGGCAAAGTCGTATGGCATCAACCATTACCGTTTCCACTCTTGGTGTCCGCCGCGTGCCTGTTTCGAGGCTGCCGACATCGAAGGCATCTACCTGCAACCGGAACTTCCCTTTTGGGGATGGTTTGGGAAAGAAAACAAACGGCTGATAGACTTTCTGCGCAAGGAGGGAGTGAACATGCAGCGGGCATATGGCAACCATGCCTCATTCGTGATGTTTGCCTTGGGCAATGAGCTTTCCGGAGACGTAGATACGATGAAATCGCTGCTTGCCGATTTCCGGGCAGTGGACAACCGCCACATGTATGCCTACGGTTCCAACAACCACTTGGGCAACCGGGGCTTTATCTCCGGACAGGATTTCTTAGTGACTTGCCGCATCGGGGCAGATGCAGGGCAGAGCTTCAAGACGCATACGCGCGGCTCCTTCTCGTTTGCCGACACCTGGGACGGTGGTTACATCAACCATTGCTACCCCAATACGGTGATGGACTTCAGGGAGGCCATCAAGGAATGTCCCGTACCGGTCGTCAGCCACGAGACCGGACAGTTCCAGGTCTATCCCAATTACCGGGAGATAGGAAAGTACACGGGCGTGCTCTATCCGTACAACATGGAAACATTCCGGCATCGGTTGGCACAAGCCGGCATGCTGTCGCAGTCTGACGATTTCTTCCATGCTTCGGGCAAGTGGGCGGTGGAACTTTACAAGGCGGATATAGAGATGGATCTCCGCACCCCCGGTTTTGCCGGATTCCAGCTGCTCGACCTGCAGGACTATCCGGGACAGGGCTCCGCCTACGTTGGCATACTGGATGCCTTCATGAACAGCAAGGGGCTGGTGACTCCCGAACGCTGGCGGGGATTCTGCTGCGAGACGGTGCCGCTGCTGATTGCCGACAAGTTCTGCTGGAGCAGCGACGAACCGCTCCGTGCCGATGTGAAGATAGCCCATTATGCACCTTGCTCACTGAAAGGAAAGAGGCTGGTTTGGGAGTTGAAGGATGAGAAAGGCGGTATCGTGGTAGACCGTGGAAGCATGCTTGTAGGTACGGAAACCATAGGTCTGATAGAGGTGGGAAGCATCACCCCCAACATCGCCTCAGTGCAGGGAGCGCGGCGGCTGGATCTGTCGCTCGCTATCGAGGGCACTCCTTACCGGAACAGCTATGCGCTCTGGGTCTATCCGGCAGGTAACGTCTTGAAGCAAAGCGAGGAAATCACTGTGACGCGCGATTTGGATGAGACAGCCATCGCTCGGTTACAGAGTGGTGGAAAAGTACTGTGGTTTCCGAAGCGTGAGGCATACAGGGAGCAGACCGTGGGCGGACTTTTCCAGACGGACTACTGGAACTACCGCATGTTCGAAACCATCAGCAAGAATAACAAGAAGCCCGTATCACCCGGCACGCTGGGCATATTGACAGACCCGAAGCATCCCCTGTTCAACAGTTTCCCCACAGGCTGCCATACCAACTGGCAGTGGTTCTCCATCATCAAGGCAAGCTATCCGCTGATAATGGATATGTTTCCACAGGCATGCAGACCCATTGTGCAGGTGATAGACAACATAGAGCGAAACCACAAATTGGGACTCGTATTCGAACTGGGCATAGATAAGGGAAAGCTGCTGGTTTGCATGGCCGATTTGGAGTCGGCGAAAGAGAAGCCGGAAGTGCGCCAGTTCTATAACAGCATGATAGAGTATATGCTATCCGATGCTTTCCAGCCCATGCAAAAACTGGGAATACAGGACTTAAGAAATCTGCTCCATGCAAAAACCGTTTCAAAGGCGATAGATGAACTTAAAAACATATCTTATGAATAAAAAGCTTATAGCACTGTGTCTGACTGCTTCCATGGCATTTTCCTCATGCCATGTGCAGCAGCAGGGAAATGAACCTTTCAAAAAAGGAGAGTTCAAGGAGTGGGCGCAAACCCCTCCTATGGGCTGGAACAGCTGGGATTGTTATGGTCCCACAGTAGAAGAGCATGAAGTAAAGGCAAATGCCGACTATATGGCTCAGAAGCTGAAGAAGTTCGGCTGGGAATATATAGTTGTGGATATACGCTGGTTTGTAGAGAACGATAAAGCCGGAGGCTATAATCAGACAGACCCGCGTTATGTACTGGACGAATACGGGCGCTACCAGCCTGCTGTCAACCGTTTTCCTTCTGCCAAAAATGGAAAAGGATTTAAGGAGCTGGCAGACTATGTACACAGCTTAGGACTGAAATTCGGCATCCATATTATGCGGGGAATCCCCAAAGAAGCGGTTGCAAAAAGGATGCCGGTAAAGGGGACTGACGGTATCACGGCAGACCAGATTTATTCCACGGACATGCAATGCAAATGGCTGCGTGACAATTATACCATTGCGGCAGACAAACCGGGAGCCCAGGAATATTATAACTCTATTTTCGACATGTATGCCGGATGGGGTGTGGATTTTGTGAAGATAGACGATATGAGCCGTCCTTACCACAAAGCAGAGATAGAACTTGTACGGAATGCGATAGACCAATGCGGGCGTCCTATCGTATTAAGCCTTTCACCGGGAGAAACACCGATTTGGGAAGCCGGACACGTAAAGGGACATGCCAATATGTGGCGCATGGTGGATGATGTCTGGGACTTGTGGCGCGATATAAGACACCTGTTCGACATATCTCAACAGTGGTATCCTTACATCGCACCCGGAACATGGCCCGATTGCGATATGATTCCTTTGGGAAAAATTTCTATCCGGGGCGAGAGAGGCAAACCGCGCATGACCCGTTTAAGCAAAGACGAGCAATACACGTTAATGACACTGTTTACCATATTCCGTTCTCCGTTAATGTTTGGGGGAGATTTGCCCAGTAATGATGATTTTACCTTGTCATTACTCACCAATGAAGAGGTTCTGAAGATGCACCGCGAGGCTACTGATGTGCACCTAGTGTTTCAGGATGAGGAGAAGGTGGCAATTACTTCCCGTCATCCGGTAACCGGAGATATTTATCTGGCATTATTCAATATATCGGATGAAAAGCCCTTAAAGATTTCAGTGAACCTGAAAGACGTGGGGGCAAATGGTGATGTCCCGGTTACGGACATGTGGACCGGCAGAGACCAGGGAGTCGTATCAAATGAGCTTTCTCAAACGATAAGACCTCATGCATCCGGATTATATAAGTTATCATCTGTGCAATAGGTAATATAATATTTATCAGTCAGGCTCTACTGGGACAGGTTGGAGCCTGTCTGTTTTTACATGACAAATATTGAAAAGGATAGCATGAAACGGAAAATTCTATTATTTATACTGTTATTTCAAATAGGCGTAACAAAAGCATCGGATTTCTATCTTGTTGAAAACGGGAAATGTAACGGCATCCTTTATACTGGTAAGAAACCTGTAGTGGAGGCAGCTGTGGATATGCTTATCGAGGATTCAAAACTGGTAGCCGCTACTTCCCTGAAGAAAACCGATACAATGGCGGATAAGACTATTGTTGTAGGGGTGTTAGGTGAAGAACCCGGATTTATGGGTTTGCTTTCCAACTATCAGATAGACACATCGGACCTCATAAACAGGTGGGAAGCGTTTAAGATTCAAGCCGTGTCTTCTGAAAACCGGAGCTACTTATTTATCATAGGAAGTGACCCTCGTGGAGCAGCTTATGGAGTATTGGAACTTTCCCGGCAGTTAGGAGTCTCTCCCTGGGTTTGGTGGGCAGATGTTGTTCCTGCAAAGAAGATGAATGTGAAATTCTTTTCAGACCATAAGGTCCATGCCCCTTCAGTGCAATACCGGGGAATATTCTTGAACGATGAAGACTGGGCACTGATGCCTTGGAGTTCCTCCAATTTTGAACCGACAGCACGGCGAGGTGCCATAGGTCCGAAAACATATGCAAAGATATTCGAACTGCTGCTCCGTCTGAGAGCCAACATGATTTGTCCCGCCATGCACGAATGTACGGTTCCTTTTTACCAAGTGGAAAGGAATAAGGAGGTTGCCGAGAAATATGGTATTATTGTCAGCACCTCTCACGCTGAACCGATGATGTGTACAAATACCGGGGAATGGAAAACGGAAAAGTATGGTGCTTTCAATTATTTTACCAACAAGAGGAATATATTGTCTTATTGGGACAGACGTGCCAACGAACTCACAAATTCCGAGAATATCTATACATTGGGGCTGCGGGGCATTCATGACGGGCGTATGCAGGGAGTTTCCAGTATCGATGAAGAGACGAAAACGTTGGAGGATGTAGTGAAAGAACAACGGAAAATTCTTCAAAAGCATCATCCCGGGAAAAAATTGCATGATATTCCTCAAATATTTGTCCCTTATAAAGAAGTGTTAAAGGCATATAATAACGGACTGTCACTTCCGGAAGATGTCACATTGGTATGGTGTGATGATAATCACGGATATATCATGCGTTTAAGCGATGCGGACGAGCAGAAGCGCTCCGGAGGTTCAGGTATCTACTACCATATCTCATACTGGGGTAAGCCGCATGATTATTTATGGCTTGCATCGACTCAACCGGCACTGATTTATACGGAGATGAAACGGGCATGGAACCATGGTGCCAAACGTTATTGGGTATTGAATGCGGGCGATATAAAGCCCGGAGAATATTTGACGGAGTTCTTCCTTGATATGGCTTGGGACATTCATTCCATTTCCAATGAAAGTATATACAAGCATCAACAGCGATGGATTGAATCGGTGTTCAACAAGAAATGTACAGAGCCTATTCATTATATATTGAAAAAATACTATCATCTGGCAGGAATGCGCAAGCCTGAACACATGGGATGGAATAAAGTGGAGGAGTGGAAGGACAAGACTTTGCTTACTACGGATTATGCCCGTTACCACGGTCTATTGCCAATAAGTGAAACAGAATTTTCACCTTTCTATTTGGGAGATGAAATCCAAAAACGAATTAATGCTTACAATGAAATAGGACAGCTGTCCGATGACATTTATGAGAATAGAATGCCAAGCGAGTTGAGGGATGCCTATTTCCAATTGGTGCATTATCCGGTCAAGGCTTCCGGAGCTATGAACCGCAAGCTTTTATACTTGCAGAAAGCCCGCTTGTATGCCCGCTATCATTTGCCGGTGGCTGTGGAATACAAGCGGATGGCGATGGAAGCCTACAATGAGATTGCCGCTTTGGATTATACATATAACAAGGATGTACAAAACGGAAAGTGGCAGGGAATGATGGATATGAAACCACGAGACTTGCCCGTATTCCAGGAACCGGAATTGCCGGAATTTAATATCAAGGAAGAAGAAGGGGTGTTGTTCTGGGTGGAGAACCGGACAACTCCGACTGCAATGAAAAATATCGTTCTTCCTATTTTCACAAATGGGGAGAAGTATCAGATAACAATTCATTCCCGAAAGAGGAAAAACCTATATTGCAATATTATAGATAATCCTTGCCTTATGGAAAAGCCACTCAACTTTGACCCTTTTGGCCACGCAGAATTATCCCTTTTGGC
>ERZ791659.392-NODE-392-length-31375-cov-3.78471_pt1 | contig 31375 bp, 18 predicted proteins | sample MGYA00510053_ERZ791659 | MGnify/ENA primary metagenome ERZ791659 (study PRJEB30046, sample SAMN00715192) | human gut metagenome | study: EMG produced TPA metagenomics assembly of the A metagenome-wide association study of gut microbiota in type 2... | reverse complement strand
AAGACATCAAAAACGGAACTTGTATCCGTATGGACGGAAAGCTCTATTTCTGTATTGAATTCCTGCATGTAAAACCAGGTAAAGGTAACACTTTCATGCGTACTAAACTGAAAGATGTAGTTAGCGGATACGTTCTGGAACGTCGTTTCAACATCGGTGAAAAACTGGAAGATGTACGTGTTGAACGTCGTCCCTACCAATTCTTATATAAAGAAGGAGAAGATTATATCTTCATGAATCAGGAAACTTTTGACCAACACCCTATCGCTCACGATTTGATTAACGGTGTTGACTTCCTGCTCGAAGGTATGGTATTGGATGTAGTTTCCGATGCTTCTACAGAAACTGTACTTTACGCTGATATGCCAATTAAAGTTCAGATGAAAGTAACTTACACAGAGCCAGGATTGAAAGGTGATACAGCTACAAACACATTGAAACCTGCCACTGTGGAATCAGGCGCAACAGTTCGTGTTCCTTTGTTCATCAGTGAAGGTGAAACCATCGAAATCGACACTCGTGACGGTTCTTACGTAGGACGTGTAAAAGCATAATTTACATAGCACATTATATAATAAAGAAAGCCGAAAGTCCAGTGGACTTCCGGCTTTCTTTATTATGCTTTGTACCGATATGATTATTTATATCCTCCCGCTTTGGCAATTCTCTTCGGAATTTCAGTATTATCAATCTTTTCACCGAATAGATGTGAGCCTGCTCCGATAGCGAATACCGGAACAAAACCTGCAGAGTGTCCGCCGCTTACCCAACCGACCATAGATATTTCGTCCATGACCTCTTTGGCACGTGCAGCCATCGGTTCGCTTTTTGAGTACATGCTTTCTGCAAATACTACCTTATTTTTCACGAATGACTTTTCAAATTCATCACGCAATTTCTTTTCCTGCTCCCAAGAGATAGGAAATTGTTTCCAGAAGCCCATTTCCTCACCAAGGAATGTTTTCATGTCTTCCCAAGTCACTTTATTGCCTTTTGATTTTCTCAATTCGCTGATACGTTGTGAAAGTCCGTCAGCAGAATGTTTCTGATATTGCAATGCTTTCAGGTTCAACGCATACTTTCCTGTACCAAGTACGATACCACCTGTTTCATGGTCGGCAGTGACAACAATTAAAGTTTCTTTCGGGTGCTTCTTATAGAATTCGTAAGCTACCTTAACAGCATCGTCCATATCTTTCACTTCATTGAACACAGTAGCGGCGTCATTAGCATGGCAAGCCCAGTCGATCTTTCCACCCTCTACCATCAGGAAGAAGCCTTTGTTCTTGCCTTTCGTCAGGAAGTCGATAGCGCTTTCGGTAATCTGTGCCAATGTCAAATCACCCTCTTTGCGGTCAATGGCATAAGGCAGGCAGGACGGATTTGCTCCTTCTTCCTGGATAAGAATCATTTTGTCAGCTTTGCCGGCTTTCGCTTTATAGTCATTGTAACCACGCGCCACTGTATATCCTGCTTCTTCAAAAATAGGGAAAATACTCGGAGCCTCTTTCTTGTCAAAAGAGGTATTCGGTTTCAGGAAACCACCGCCTGCATAGAAATCAAAATTAGCCTTCGGTAAGTCAAGGGCAATTTCATAATTCATACCACGGTCCGGTTGGTGTGCGTAAAATGCGGCCGGAGTGGCATGGTCTACACTAACAGAAGTAGTGACACCTACTTTCTTGCCGGCTTTCTTCGCTTTTTCGGCTACTGTCTGAATCGCATTCTTATCTTCTCCTACAGAAATAGCATGATTATACGTTTTCTGCCCCGTAGCCAATGCAGTGCCTGCGGCAGCAGAGTCGGTTACTGAATTTGTCGCAGAGAAAGTAGTTGCCATGGTAGCAACCGGGAATTGAGTGAATAACAAAGGTTCGACACCAATACGTCCGTTTTGAAGTTCGGCCTGGTACATCTCCGTACCATTCACTTGGTTCACTCCCATCCCATCCCCGATGAAATAGAATACGTACTTTGCCTGACCGTTTGCAACAACGGAGATAAGGACAAAGAACAGTGTGTAGATTAACTTTTTCATTTTTTAGTAAGTTTATTATTAGATTAGTCGTCTACAAAGATAGGAAAAAAAAGAAGAAATTAACCGGATGCCATATTACAAATTCATCACATCTTGCTCAAACCTGTCCTTATCACCGGCAGCCTTGTTACGCATCCGGCTACGATAATTATAAATGGTAGCCAGAGAATATCCCAAGAAATGGGCAATCTTGTTACTATCTACCACTCCCAGGCGAATAAGGGCAAAAATACGGAGTTCCGTTGTCAGCAGTTCGTCGGATTTCGGATATATGCGCCCCTCTTCTACCAGCAAATCATTAAAAGCGGTAATGAAATTAGGGAACAGTTTCAGGAAGGACTTGTCAAACTCATTATAAAATTCATTCCGTTCATCACGGATGAACTGCTCGGACTTTATGGCTTTGAACAGGTCTTCGATACGGGATGCCATAGCCAATTTAGCCAATGAACGGCGATAAGTTTCCAGTTTATCCAGATAGTTGACACATCTATCGAGATAACGGGCGATATATACTTCTTTAATTTTCCCCGTTTGTTCTAGTTCTTTGTTTACTGCCTGCATTTGTTTGTTCGCCAAACTTAAATCACGCCGCATGGCAGACAGTTTCTTCATCCAGCGATACAAATAGAAAACGGCAATGAGAAGAAAGAAAGATAGCATACTGACGCTGACAAGCATTGCCTGTGAAACCGCACGTTCTTTTTCTTCCTTCAGTTTATAAGCCTTGTCGATAATAGGAAAAAATTCGGTCACCTCGATAAAGCGTAAACGGGCATTACAGGCTACTGCATCTTCCATCGAACAACTCAGATATTTGTAAGCGCGGTCTACATCACCCAATTCATACATCAGGTGCGCCAGCTTCTGCAACGAAGCATACTCCCTGACAGAAGATTCCAAATCAGCAATAGCTGTCAATATCAGATAATAGACTTCTTGTTCCGTATCTTTTTTCATCCCATACGCTTCGGACATCGTATAATATATATATACTTTCTGACGCTCGTCGGCCGCATCTTTCAGCGCGTCACCAAGCATCACCAAAGCCGTATCAGCTTTGCCTGTGACGATGCATTGTTCTGCCAATACAATCGTGCGGTTTATTTCCGGCGGCATAATACTTATGATGGAGTCGCGGTATAGATCAGTCTTCTTCAGATATTTCTTCTTTTCTTCCCGATTGGTGGTATAGTCTGCAAGCCAGCCATAGCAGGCACGATATGTCTGATAATAGGACAACAATGTTTGTTCGTCCAACTTCGCCGGATTTATTTTCTCCAGTTCTTCCATGGCTTCAATGTACATTCCCATCACTCCCAATGCCGTGGCGCGGTCAATGATTATCTCGTTTGCTAATTCCGGACGTTCCAGTTGAGGAAGAATCTGCTGTCTCCTATTTATATAATGAAGCGCAGAATCTGCCTGATAATGAAGATAGGCATCGAATAACGAACCATATAACCTATATTTATCAGCAGGAGTAACCGAATGGGCAAGTTGCACTTTCAAAGCATCAATATCCTTCTCTTTCTGAATCTGAAAGGTTTCTTTCTTATTTATAATATCATCCAGCCTTTTAAGAACTGCCGCATTATCTGTCTGTTTTGCAAATAGCAAAATCGGGCAAACTAAAAGAAAAGCGAAGATATAGGTTATATTTCTCATAGGTCACTTTTTAAAGATGTCACAAATATAATGAATATAGTAATGATTATGAAATATACGGTCAAAATAATTTTAATTCCTACTTGTATTTTCTTATAGTCAGTCAGCCGTCAATATCCTCATTGTCAACACAATAATCATCAGAGGTATTTATATTTATATTCTAGTCCCAAAATACTGCATCCTATCCCCCTACATTTGCAACATCGGTTCTCCGAGCAAACATTTAAAATCTATGTTACCATGAAAAAGAATTTTCTATTTGTAATCTTACTTGTACTACTATTCGGTTGCAGTCCTGTATATGCCGCAATTAGTATAAAAAAAGTAGCCCCTACTTTTTGGTGGGCAGGAATGAAAAACCCGGAACTGCAAGTTTTGCTATACGGTGAAGATATAGCGTCTGCAGAAGTTAGCATCTCTTCCCGTGACATCACTCTGCAAGAGGTAGTTAAACAAGAAAATCCGAACTATCTCATTATCTATCTGAATACATCGGAAGCAACTCCGCAGACATTCAATATTATCCTGAAACAAGGTAAAAAACAAACTGCCATTCCTTACGAACTCAAACAAAGAAAGCCGGATGCTTCCGAAGTGGAAGGATTCGACTCCGGCGATGTGCTTTATCTTATTATGCCGGATCGTTTCGCAAACGGTGATCCTTCCAATGACATAATTCCCGGAATGTTGGAAGCGAGAGTAGACCGCAACGATGCCTTTGCCCGCCATGGCGGTGATTTCAAAGGAATAGAAAAGCATATGGATTACATGGCAGATTTAGGAGTGACTAGCATATGGCTGAATCCGATTCAGGAGAATGATATGAAGGAAGGTTCTTATCACGGCTACGCCATCACTGATTATTACCAGGTAGACCGCCGCTTCGGGAGTAACGAGGAATTCCGGAATCTTGTAGACCAGGCACATGCCAAAGGAATGAAAGTGGTAATGGATATGATTTTCAACCACTGTGGAGATGAAAACTATCTATATAAGGATATGCCTTCCAAAGATTGGTTCAACTTCAAAGGAAACTATGTACAGACGAGCTTCAAGACTGCCACCCAACTAGACCCGTACGCGTCTGATTATGAAAAGAAAATCGCTGTTGACGGTTGGTTCAGCCAGGCTATGCCCGATTTTAACCAACGAAACCGTCATGTAGCTACTTATCTGATTCAGAACAGTATCTGGTGGATAGAGTATGCCGGTATTAACGGAATCCGCCAGGATACACACCCTTATGCAGACTTTGACATGATGGCTCATTGGTGCAAGGCTGTGAACGAAGAATATCCCAAATTCAATATTGTAGGCGAAACCTGGTTGGGCAGCAATGTACTTATCTCCTACTGGCAGAAAGACAGCAGACTGACCTATCCTAAAAATACCTACCTGCCCACTGTCATGGACTTCCCATTGATGGAACATATGAACAAAGCCTTTGACGAAGAAACAACCGACTGGAACGGTGGACTGTGCCGGCTTTATGAATACCTGTCACAAGACATCGTCTTTGCCGACCCGATGAACCTGCTGACTTTCCTTGATAATCACGACACTTCCCGTTTCTACCGTTCGGAAGCAGATACCCAAAACCTGAATCGGTACAAACAAGCCTTGGCATTCCTTCTGACAACACGCGGCATTCCGCAGATATATTACGGAACTGAAATCTTAATGGCTGCCGATAAAGCAAACGGTGACGGATTACTTCGATGTGACTTCCCGGGCGGCTGGCAGAACGATACTCATAATTACTTTGAGGCAGCAAACCGCACTCCGCAACAGAATGAAGCTTTCTCTTACTTGAAGAAGCTGCTCCAATGGAGAAAAGGAAACGAAGTCATAGCCAAAGGAAAACTGAAACACTTCGCACCGAATAAAGGCGTATATGCATACGAAAGAAAACTAGGCGACAAATCAGTTGTTGTTTTCCTCAACGGAACAGACCGGGAACAGACTATCGACTTGAATTCTTATCAGGAAATACTGCCCGGCTCTTCCGCATACAATGTATTAGAGGATAAAAAGATGGAGTTAGGAAAGGATTTAACACTTCCGGGCCGCGGAATATACCTTTTATCCTTCTAAAAATGTTCACTACGACTTATATTTATCCGTATTCACAGAATGCTTATTCAACTATAAATCAAAACAATAAACTTCATACTAACTTGTATTTTTATTCTAATTGACAGACTCAGTCCAGACGGTCGCTACATTTGCAATATCCGAAACAAAAAGAATAAAATTATCAGTTAGCTCACAATTTAATACCATAAAAATAAAATGAAAAAGAATCTTTTGCTTATCGCAATTCTCTGTATCCCGTTTATAGCGAACGCACAACAGAAACTGACTTCACCGGATGGAAATCTGGTAATGACCTTCCAAGTTAACAAGGAAGGTGCTCCTACGTACGACTTGATTTATAAAGGAAAAACGGTTATCAAACCCAGTACCTTAGGACTGGAATTAAAGAAAGAAGACAATACCCGCACAGACTTCGACTGGGTAGACCGCAGGGATCTGACCAAGCTTGATTCAAAGACGAATCTTTATAGCGGCTTTGAGGTGAAAGACGCAAAGACTTCCACATTCGACGAAACCTGGCAACCGGTATGGGGAGAAGAAAAAGAAATCCGCAATCATTATAATGAGCTGGCAGTAAACTTGTATCAGCCAATGAATGACCGTTCCATCCTCATTCGTTTCCGTTTGTTCAATGACGGTTTAGGCTTCCGCTACGAATTCCCGCAGCAGAAATCCCTGAACTATTTCATCATCAAAGAAGAACACTCCCAATTTGCGATGGCAGGCGACCATATCGCTTACTGGATACCGGGTGACTATGATACTCAGGAATATGATTATACCATCTCCCGCCTGTCGGAAATCAGAGGTTTGATGAAAGAAGCTATTACCCCGAACTCTTCACAGACTCCTTTCTCACAAACAGGCGTACAGACTGCACTGATGATGAAAACAGATGATGGTTTATATATCAACCTTCACGAAGCAGCCCTTATTGATTACTCTTGTATGCACCTGAACCTCGACGACAAGAATATGGTATTCGAATCCTGGCTGACTCCTGACGCAAAAGGAGACAAAGGATATATGCAGACTCCTAGCCATACTCCATGGCGTACCGTGATTGTCAGCGATGATGCCCGCAATATCCTTGCATCCCGCATCACTCTGAACCTGAACGAGCCTTGCAAAATTGCGGATGCCGCTTCATGGGTGAAACCTGTGAAATACATCGGCGTTTGGTGGGACATGATTACCGGAAAAGGTTCTTGGGCTTATACCGACGAATTGACCAGCGTAAAATTAGGTGAAACCGATTACTCTAAAACAAAACCGAACGGCAAACATTCTGCCAACACTGCCAATGTAAAACGTTATATTGACTTCGCGGCAGCCAACGGATTCGACGCCGTATTGGTAGAAGGTTGGAACGAAGGTTGGGAAGACTGGTTCGGCAACAGCAAAGATTATGTATTCGACTTCGTCACTCCGTATCCGGATTTCGATGTGAAAGAGATTCATCGTTATGCGGCAAGCAAAGGCATCAAGATGATGATGCACCACGAAACTTCCGCATCTGTCCGCAACTACGAACGTCATATGGACAAGGCTTACCAGTTTATGGTGGACAATGGTTATAATTCTGTAAAGAGTGGTTATGTAGGCAATATCATTCCCCGCGGCGAACACCACTACGGACAATGGATGAACAACCACTATCTGTATGCAGTGACCAAAGCGGCCGACTACAAAATCATGGTGAATGCGCACGAAGCAACCCGCCCGACTGGTATCTGCCGCACGTACCCTAACTTGATTGGCAACGAATCCGCACGTGGAACTGAATATGAGTCATTCGGTGGGAACAAAGTATATCATACTACCATCCTTCCTTTTACCCGTCTGGTCGGTGGCCCGATGGATTACACTCCGGGAATCTTCGAAACTCACTGTAACAAGATGAATCCCGCAAACAATTCACAGGTACGCTCTACCATCGCCCGCCAGTTGGCATTGTACGTGACCATGTACAGCCCTCTGCAAATGGCAGCCGATATTCCGGAGAACTACGAACGCTTTATGGACGCTTTCCAGTTTATCAAAGACGTAGCGCTCGACTGGGATGAAACCAAGTATCTGGAAGCAGAACCGGGTGAATATATCACCATCGCCCGCAAGGCAAAAGGCACTGACGACTGGTATGTAGGCTGCACAGCAGGTGAAAACGGTCATACTTCCAAATTAACGTTCGACTTCCTGACTCCGAACAAGCAATATGTCGCCACTGTTTACGCGGACGCTAAAGATGCCGACTGGGAAAAAAAGCAAAAAGCCTATACCATCAAAAAAGGTATCCTCACAAACAAGAGCAAACTGAACCTGCGTGCTGTCAATGGTGGCGGATATGCTATCAGTATCAAGGAAGTAAAGGATAAATCTGAAGTAAAAGGACTGAAGAAATATTAAGGGAATAAGATTGGGAGAATATAGTTTTCAATAGGTATTTTTTAGAGAGAAATATTTGATTTTGATAAAATAACTTTAAATTAGAGACATGAAAAAGAGCTTAAGACTAAAAGCCCTGCTTGTATTGTTGGTAGGACTCTTCCTTTCCATTGGAGCATTTGCACAGCAAATAGCTGTCAAGGGGCATGTGAAAGACACAACGGGTGAGCCTGTCATCGGTGCAAACGTACTGGTGAAAGGTACAACCAACGGAACCATAACAGATTTCGACGGTAACTTTATGCTGAATGTACCGAAAGATGCCATTCTTTCCGTTTCATTCGTCGGATATAAAACTGCGGAAGTGAAAGCCGCACCTACCGTAATGGTAACATTAGAAGATGATTCTCAAGTACTGGATGCGGTAGTCGTTATCGGTTACGGTTCGGTGAAGAAGAATGACATGACAGGTTCGGTTACTGCCATCAAACCTGATAAACTGAACAAAGGTCTGATTACCAATGCGCAGGACATGATGACCGGTAAGATTGCCGGTGTGAGTGTCGTCAGCAAAGGCGGCGCTCCGGGTGCGGGCGCAACGATCCGTATCCGTGGTGGTTCTTCGCTGACTGCGGAAAACGACCCGCTGATTGTAATTGACGGTCTGGCAATGGATAATAAAGGGGTGAAAGGTTTGTCCAACCCGCTGTCTATGGTCAATCCGAATGATAACGAAAGCTTTACCGTATTGAAAGATGCTTCGGCTACCGCTATTTACGGTTCACGTGCTTCCAACGGTGTCATCATCATTACGACAAAGAAAGGTCAGGCAGGTGCACGTCCCACCATTTCTTATGACGGTAATCTGTCTGTCAGTAATGTAAAATCGACCGTTGACGTGATGGATGGCAACCAATTCCGTTCTTTCATCAAGGACATCTGGGGAGAGGACAGCGAAGCTTACAGCAAACTAGGAAACGCCAATACCGACTGGCAGAAAGAAATCTTCCGCGCAGCCGTAAGTACAGACCATAATCTCACCATTTCCGGTGGTTTGAAGAACATGCCTTACCGCGTTTCTTTCGGTTATACCAATCAGAACGGAATCCTGAAAACATCCAAGTTTGAACGTTATACGGCATCTGTCAGCCTGGCTCCTTCTTTCTTTCAGGATCATCTGAAAGTGAATGCCAACCTGAAAGGTATGATTGCCAAGAACCGTTATGCTGACGGCAATGCGGTAGGTTCTGCTGTCAGTTTTGACCCTACACAGTCTGTCCGTTCCGACGATCCTTACCATCAATACTATTTCGATGGATTTTTCCAATGGAATACGGATGCTTCTTCTTTGAATGATGACACATGGAAACGTACTTTCAACGGTAATGCCCCCGGTAACCCTGTCGCCTTATTGGAAGAAAAGAACGACCGCGCCATCTCCAAATCTTTGATCGGTAATCTGGAACTGGACTATAAGTTTCATTTCTTGCCGGACTTGCACGCTCATGTGAACGGCGGTATGGATCTCTCTACGGGTAAGCAATATACGGATGTCTCTCCCTATTCCTCCACCAACAACTATTATGGCAGCTACGGCTGGGAAGAAAAAGACAAGTATAACCTCTCTTTGAATGCCTACCTGCAATACAGCAAGGATTTCACCGACAAACATCGTTTCGACGTAATGGCAGGTTATGAATGGCAACACTTCCATGATACATCCGATCAGGAATATTGGGGACTCTATCCGCTGTCAAACAATGTGGTGGAGAACAGAGGTCAGCGCTACAATAATACCGCAAGTGGTTCGGCTACGGAAAGTTATCTGGTATCTTTCTTCGGTCGTGTCAACTACACACTGCTGGATCGTTACCTGTTTACGGCAACCGTACGCCAGGATGGTTCTTCCCGTTTTCACAAAGACAACCGCTGGGGATTGTTCCCGTCTTTTGCCTTGGGATGGAAATTGAAAGAAGAAGCTTTCCTGAAAGACGTTGACGTACTTTCCGACTTAAAGCTTATTCTGGGTTATGGTATCACCGGTCAGCAGAATATCAATTCGGGAGACTATCCGTATCTGGCTGTTTATGAAACAAACAAGGACGGTGCTTACTATCCTATCCTGGGAGAGGGAATCACTTACCGTCCGAATGCATACAACCCGGATCTGAAATGGGAAAAGACCACCACCTACAATGTAGGTGTAGACTTCGGATTCCTGAACAACCGCATCAACGGTTCAGTGGATTATTACTATCGCAAGACCACCGATTTGCTGAACAGCGTATTCGTTTCCGCAGGAACGAATTTCAAAAACAAGGTATTGTCCAATGTCGGCTCACTGGAAAACTCCGGTGTGGAATTCTCTATCAATTCCAAGCCGGTTGTAACTACCGACTGGACATGGGATCTTGGTTTCAATATCACTTACAACAAGAACGAAATCACTAAATTAACTACCGGAGACAGCGAGAATTATTATGTTGCTGCCGGAGACAACATCGGAGGCGGACGTGACATGAAAGCAATGGCGCACGCCGTAGGACATCCGGCTTCTTCATTCTATGTTTACCAACAGGTGTATGACGAAAACGGAAGACCCATTGAAAACGAATTTGTAGACCGCAACGGAGACGGAACAATCAACGGTGACGACCGCTATTTCTACAAGAAGCCGACAGCCGACGTACTTATGGGACTTACTTCCCGCCTTTCTTACAAGTCATGGGATTTCAGTTTCTCACTGCGCGCCAGTTTGAACAATTATGTGTACAACTCTGTCGAAGCAGGTGGCTCCGACTGCAACCCTACTTCCATCTATTCATTCGGCGCACTTAACAACCGCCCGTTGATGGGAGTGGCAAACAATATCCAAAGCAAGAACGACAACACCTTGCTGTCCGATTACTTCGTGCAGAATGCTTCTTTCATGAAATGTGATAACATCACTTTGGGATACTCGTTTAAAAAATTGTTCGGCGCTCCGATTGGCGGACGCGTATATGCAGCCGTACAAAACGTATTCACTATCACCAAATACAAAGGACTTGATCCAGAAGTAGAAAACGGATTGGACAACAATATTTATCCACGCCCTCTGACTACGTTAATCGGTTTGAGCCTTAATTTCTAAACCTACTAAAAATACCAATTATGAAATTCAGATATATAAAATCAATCCTATCGGCTGCCTCACTATTGCTGGCAGTCAGCGTGACTTCATGTATCGGTGATCTGGATGCCACTCCTATCGACCCGAACATAGTGATGACATTCGATCAGGCGAGCGTTTTTAACAAGATATATGGAACCCTCGGACTGACAGGACAGAAAGGCCCTGACGGAAGCGGTGATCTGGACGACATCGACGAAGGAACTTCCTCTTTCTACCGTATGACGTGGTGCGCCAACCAATTGATGACAGATGAAGCGATTGTCAATTCATGGAACGATGCCGGTGTCGCTACTATCGCCGATTGCAGTTGGAGTTCTTCCAATGAAATCGTAACAGGGCTCTATTACCGTCTGACATTCGACATCACTTTGTGCAACTACTTCCTTGAACAAACGGAAGGACTGACTGATGATGAAACCATGCGCCAACGCGCAGAAGTACGTTTTATCCGTGCCCTGAACAACTACTACCTGATGGATATGTTCGGCAATCCGCCGTATTGCGATAAAGTATCGACAGAGAAGCCTCAACAAATCCAACGTGCGGCTCTCTTCGCAAAGATTGAAGAAGAGTTGAAGGAAATCGGCGACGACGCTACCGCTACATTAGCGCAGCCTCTTCAGACGACTTATGGTCGTGTAGACCGTGTTGCCGCCTGGTTATTATTAGCGCGTATGTATCTCAACGCAGAAGTCTATACCGGTACGCCCCAGTGGGGAAAAGCCAAGGAATATGCCCAAAAAGTAATTGGCTCCGGCTACAAACTGGCTCCTGTCTATAAGCACCTGTTCATGGCCGACAATGATGGCAGCAATGTCAACAAAGCAAGACAGGAAGTGATACTCCCGATTCTGCAGGACGGCGTGCGAACCAAGAGTTGGGGTGGTTCGTTGTTCCTGATTGCAGGTACACACAAGAGTGATACAGGCATGAATCCTTGGGGAAGCAAACAAGGATGGGGCGGCCCGCATTGTCGTCAGGCAATGGTAGCCAAATTCTTTCCGAATGTAAATGATGCCCCTTCCGTATTGGAAGACCAGATGGTAGTGGCTGCAAAAGACGACCGTGCCTTGATGTGTGGAGTACAAAGAACTACGTCGACAGGAGACAACATGAGCTTTACAGACGGATTTGCGTGTGCCAAATTCTCTAATATCCGTGCAGATGGTGGTTTGACCAGCGATACTGACAATCCGGACATGGATATTCCTTTACTTCGTATGGCGGAAGCCTATCTGATTGTGGCAGAAGCCAGTCTTCGTGAGAATAATGGCGTTTCGACTCAGGAGACAGTAGCTGCCATGCATGAAATCCGCAAGCGTGCAAACGCCGCTGAAGCCGCTTCATATACATTGACGGATATCCGTGACGAATGGGCGCGTGAGTTCTGGTTTGAAGGCCGCCGCCGTATCGACTTGGTTCGTTTTGGCAATTTCGGTGGTAACTCCGACTACAACTGGGATTGGAAAGGTGGAGAAAAGCAAGGTACCGGAATCAAGGAATTCCGTAACATTTATCCTATTCCTGCCAATGATATCAATGCCAATACGAATCTGGAGCAGAATCCCGAGTATTAAAATCAGACCGAAGTTATACTTTTAAATAAACAGAGTAATATGAAAAAAATAAATATACTGACGTCCATATTAGTAGCGGCAGCCTTGCTGACTGCCTGCGAAGATGACAGGGACTCGAATCCTACCATACAGGAACCTACGACTTTTGTATTGAACACTCCTGCCAACGCAATGTCCAACGTCTATGACCTGAACCAGTCCAAAAATATTGAACTGACTTGCACGCAACCGGATTACGGTTATCCTGCCGTAGTGACTTATACCGTGCAAGCGGATTTAACTGATAAATGGACTGATGAAACGGAAACGGCAGATGCCTCTTATCTGACATTACCCTCTACATCTACATCAGCGAAAGTGGATGCCAGTGCTCAGGAATTGAATAAGGCTATCGTAAAACTTGCCGGATGGGCATCGGAGAATGAGTATGACGGTGAGCCGATGAGTGTATTTGTACGTTTGTACGCCCATATCGGAGATGGAGATTATCCTATACATTCCAATTCGATAGAACTGAAAGTACTCCCCTATTATATGGATATATCTGACGCTGTTCCCGCTACTTATTATTTGCTGGGTGATTTCATCGGAGAAGTTCCCTGGGGAAATCCGACGATGACAGCAGGTAGCGCCTATATCCCGATGTCACTGGTGAAAGGATATGCGTATGACGCAAATACGGGTAAAGGAGAATTTACTTACACAGGATATATTCCTGCAGATAAAGGATTTAAGGTAGTAGCTGTTCCCGGCGCATGGGACGACCAATGGGGAAATGCAGACAGCGAAGGTTTCACCAATTTGGTAAATGACAAGAATTCTCAAAATATTAAAGTGAATGCAGCCGGCTGGTACACACTTCATCTGAATACGATTGAGAATAAATTGACAATGAAAGCAACTACTTTCGAGACTCAGCCGACAGAGTATGATGCCATCACATTGACTTATGGTTCGGAAACTATTGAATTGAACAAGGTAATCATGGAACACTCACATGTATGGTATGCCGACATAACAATCGCATCAAGTTGCAAAGCCAAGTTCACTTCCGGCGACAAGACTTGGGGCGGAGAGGTATTCCCGTTCGGCTCATTTGTCGACGGCGCAACAATCAGTTGCAAACCGGGCGATTATACCGTACTGTTCAACGAACTGGACGAGTGCTATTACTTCAAAGCAAAATAGATTAATCTTAAATGCAGATAGATATGAAAAAATTATCAATATATATAACCGTGCTACTGGCTGCCTCACTGACAGCCTGCAACGAAGATTTTAATGAAGGGGTAGCTTCTCCACAGTCTTACGGACAGGAAGAAGCCGCCGGCAAGATTACTTTTACGGCTACAGGCGTAGACCCGATCAATCTGGGAGATGTTGAGGAAGAATCCGTAGCAGTTGCCGTATTTACGGCTCCTGCCGTTGAAGAAGAAGCCTCTTTATCCTATAAAATGAAGTTGGATAATAAAGTGACTTTGTCAGTCAATAGTGACGGACATGTAATCACGAAAGATTTGCAAGATGCCGTAGCTCAAATATATGGTATTCGTCCGGTAGAACGTACCATGAAAGCTGTGCTTACTGCTTATGTGGCTTCCGGCAAGACAGTATATGCAGCACCGGCTGAAGAATTTGAACTAAAAGTAACGCCCGAAGCCCCGGTTATTGAAAGTGCTTATTATATCAATGGCTCTCTGACTTGGGAACAGGATGTGGCATTTGGCAATACAAGCGGTGATCCTTATGCCAACCCGGTCTTTATAACAACCGTCCCTGCCGTGATTACGGACAAAGCAGGAGCACAAGACGCCTATTTCCTGATTAAATCCAACTCCGGCAAGTCGCTAGGTACTGCGGACGCTGATAACGATGCCTTGGAAGGCAATCTTGTCTTATCAGAAACAGCGAAGCCAATAAAAATATCCGGTGGGGATTATAAATCAGTCAAAATCTCCATAAATATGCTGGAAGGTACCTACAAGATTGAAAAGATAACGGATGCACCTTATTTATGGATACCGGGAAACCATCAGGGATGGGCGCCTTCACAAGCACCGACTTTGTTCAATCCGGAAGGAAACAAAGCTCATTGGGGAATGTCGGAACTGAACGGCGGCTTCAAGTTTACCGCACAACCCTATTGGCCGGATGCCTCAGATGATGGTGGGACTGATTATGGCTATGATTATTTCACGACAAAAGAGGGTATGACAAATGATGGTGGAAACTTATCACTGCCCCAAGGCATTTACTACATGGTAGTCAATTTGGATGATAAGTATGTCTCTGCAACCGAGATATCATCTATGGACATAATAGGCACAGCTGCAGGCGGATGGGAAAGCGGCAAAGAACTGACTTATGATGCAACGGAAAAATGCTGGACTGTAAATACGGAAATGACAGCGGGTGAATTTAAGCTTCGTGTCAACTCCACTTGGGATTCCGGTATTAGTTTCGGGGGAACATTAGATGCACCCACTCCTTTCTCAAGCGATAATATTGTGATGGACGCATCGGGTAACTACACTATAAAATTCTATCTAAACAGTAGATTAGTCCTCATCAAAGAATAATAAAATAACAAATGGAGAGAACTGTTGAACGTAAAAGCAGCAATAGTTCTCTCTACCTTCAAATTGAATAAGTATGAAAAAAGATATAAGACATATATTCTGGATGCTGCTCTGTCTGTTCACGATAGCAGCATGTTCCGACGAAAACCACGAGATGTTAATCACCGGGCCGGAACTTCCCGAACTGGATCATGAACCGTCTATTGAAGAATTGGTAGAAGGAATCAATAATTACCCAACTAAATTCAACGGTGACAAGCAAGGCAAAATCTGGTATAAAGCAGCCGCCGGCGACGACTTGTACGGCTATGAAGGCGATGTATATGTTCACATCGGCATCAATGACTGGATGTATGTTCCTACGGAATGGGGCGTAAATGAAGATAAATACAAGGCGGAGAAAGTGGCGGAAAACATTTGGTACTTTACGCTTGCCCCGACAGTACGCGAATGGTTTGGCGCGGAAAATGCAGCAAACATTCAAAATGTCTGCATCCTCTTCCGCAATGACGAGGCACTGACTGACGAGAAGAAAACCAGCGACTTCTTTATCACAGTAACAGGAGACAAGACTTTCACGCCGGCTCCGGTAGAGATAGCCGCCTGTCCGGTAAATGAAGCCGGTATTCATCCATCCGCCGACGGAACATCCGTGACTTTCGCACTATACGACTTGGATACGGATAACAATTATAAGGATTATGCTTGCCTGATTGGCGACTTCAATGATTGGGAGCTTAGCACGGAATATCAGATGAAGCGTGATAATGACAAACACTTCTGGTGGTACACCGTTACGGGCATCGATCCTACCAAAGAGTATGGCTTCCAATATTATATGGGCAGCGAAAAAGACGGAAACGTCCGCATTGGCGACCCCTATTGTGATCAGGTTTTGGATGGCTCGAACGACAAATATCTTGTAGAACAGGGAGTTTATCCGGCCAGTGCCATACAGTATCCGAATGGAAAGACAACAGGTATTGTCTCCGTATTCCAAACAAAACCGGCATCCTACAACTGGCAGGTGTCCGATTTCAAGATTAAGAATACGGATAATATGGTAATATACGAACTGTTGTTCCGCGACTTCACGCAAACAGGTTCCGAACTTGCCACCGGTACCATTAAAGAAGCTACGAAGCATCTGGATTACATCAAGAGCTTGGGAGTGAATGCAATTGAACTTATGCCGGTACAAGAGTTCGATGGAAATAATAGTTGGGGCTATAATCCTTGTTATTATTTTGCAATGGACAAGGCATATGGAACGAAAGAGGAATATAAACAATTCATTGATGAATGTCATAAACAAGGCATTGCAGTATTGTTGGATGTTGTCTACAACCACGCTACAGGAAGTCATCCATTTGCGAAACTTTATTGGAATTCGAAGGAAAGCAAGACTGCCAAGAATAATCCTTGGTTCAATGTCGATGCTCCGCATCCATTCAGCGTATTCCATGACTTCAATCACGAATCACCGCTTGTACGTGAATTCGTAAAACGCAACTTGAAGTTCTTGTTGGAAGAGTATAAGTTTGACGGTTTCCGTTTTGACCTGACCAAAGGATTTACTCAAAACAAGAGCAATGAATCAACGGCAAGCAATAAGGATGATTCCCGTATTGCTATCTTGAAGGATTATTATGAAACAGTCAACACGACTAATCCTAACGCAGTAATGATACTCGAACACTTCTGCAATACAGATGAAGAGTCAGAATTGGCCAAAGCGGGGATGAAACTATGGCATAATATGAATGAAAGCTATTGCCAGTCCGGAATGGGAGAATCAAGCAAATCAGATTTCTCATACATGAGAAATAGCGGAATGCCTGCCGGGGGATGGGTTAATTTCATGGAAAGCCATGATGAAGAAAGAGTCGCATACAAGCAAACTGCTTTCGGTAATCTTAAAGATGCACCTCTTGCTATCCGTATAAAACAACTAGAGACAAATGCAGCCTTCTTCTTGACTGTTCCAGGGCCGAAAATGATTTGGCAGTTTGGCGAACTTGGATATGATTATTCCATAATGTATAAGTACGATGGAACAATGGGAACTGAGAAGAATACGGATGCCAAGCCTGTGAAATGGGATTATCTTACTGACCAATATCGGAAAGGATTATATGACACTTATAGCACTTTGCTGAAATTACGCAACGATAATCCTGACTTATTCAGCGACAACGCATTCAAAGACTGGAAAGTCGGTGTTTCCGATTGGGACAAAGGTCGTTATCTAAGATTGGAATCCACTACAAAGAAACTGGTTGTAGTAGGCAATTTCAAGAATGAACAGATTAATACAAGTGTGTACTTTGGTAACACGGGAGATTGGTATGAATTGAATGGTGAAACATTGAATGTGACTAACAGTTCTGAACAGCCTGTTGCTATACCTGAAAATAGCTTCAAGTTATACACCAACTTTCCGGTAAACAATTGATTGAACGGTTGTAATCAGAATTATCATAGAAAACAACCTATAATAATGTAATAAATCCCTGTTCCACAATGTTGGAGCAGGGATTTATTGCTTTAATTATTTCTTATCGGTAGATATTTTTCTCTTCAAGCATGAGTTCTTTTTCAGTCCTTTTAAGCAAGTTAGTTGTTTCATGCCTTGAAACTATCCGCCTCAAACCTGCGTCTCTCCTTCTATATATTCTTCAAGAAAAAGATTCTCGCCGTCGAATACAGCATAAGAAAAGAAATTAATCCAGTCTCCAAGTATCAGCACACGTGAAGTGACACTTAGCATCAAATCAAGTTCAATGTGGCGATGTCCGTAAATAAAGAAGTTTATATTAGGATGACTTTTCAAATACTCTTTTGTATATAGTACCAGATGCTCCTGATTTTCTCCCATATAGTCCGGTTCCTTTCCGTCAGCCCGTTTCTGCCTGCTGCGTTTCGCCCATGACAAACCAAGTTCCACGCTCCAACGGGGATGAATAGCGGAAAACAACGTTTGTAATGTTTTGCTGTGAAACATGGAACGAAGCAGTTTGAACTTCTTGTCCGGGTCGCCCAGTCCGTCACCATGAGCAAGATAGAACTCTTTTCCGTATATTTCGGTAGTCAGCGGTTCACGGTGCATAATGACACCACATTCTTTGGTGAGATAATCCCCACACCATATATCATGGTTGCCAATAAAGAAATGCACTTCCACTCCCATATCCGTCAGTTCGGAGATTTTTCCCAAGAAACGGGTATATCCTTTGGGGACGACCAACCGGAATTCATACCAGAAATCAAACATATCTCCCAACAGATAAACAGCAGAAGCCTTGTGTTTTATACTATCAAGGAAGTTCACCAAGCGTCTTTCTTGAGTACGTCCGTGTTCAATGGCACGGGAGCCAAGATGCGCGTCGGAAAGGAAATAAACGTTCTTCATGAGTTTTCTAGTTGTTAGTTATAAGTAGTGGGTTATGAGTTGTCAGCGTGTATTCTGTTCATTCATAATTAAAGGAAACCCAGTTCGAGTTTCGCTTCCTCACTCATCATATCCTTATCCCATTCCGGTTCAAACACCAGGTTAATGGTAGCCGAGTTCACTCCTTCCACTGATTCCACTTTCTGACGAATATCTTCCATGATAAAATCAGCAGCCGGACAATTCGGTGCTGTCAGAGTCATGTCAAGCACCACTTCCCCATTATCAGAGACATCAATCTTATAAATCAATCCGAGGTCATATACGTTTACCGGAATCTCCGGGTCGTACACCGTCTTTAGCATGGCTACAATCTTCTCTTCTATTTCAAACTTTTCCATACGTTCTTATTTGTTATGTATCGCAAAGATAGAGATAAAATACGAAAGACAAAAAAATAGGCACGGAATGCGTATCCCGTGCCTAAAGAATGTTACATTACTCTCTATCTCCGGTTAATTAAAAAACGTACCGGAACGGCAAATTGTTTCAAAAGGAATATCAATTCCTCTTTTCGCCAAAGTCTGTCTGTTGGCGTTCCACCTCTTTCAGTTTCAGTTCATTCTGTTCACGACGCAAACGTTCCAACTCCAATTCCGCGTCATTCTTTTTGTCTACTGAAGAAGACTCCATCTGTTTGGTTAAACACTCTTCCATAACATCAAATATCAATGGATACATCGGAGCGGAAGAGGTAAATTCCAGTTCTCCGCTTACAGGCATTTGGGAACCTTCGAACAATACACTGGCCATGATCTTAATCTTGCCCGGCTTTGTGGTAGACTGAATCAGTACCGGAGCACTCCCCCATTTCACAGGAGCAGGATTCGCCATCACACCGGCATCCCCAAGAATACGCCCTTCACCTTCCACAAAGAACTTGATATAATAGTTGTTCAGATGTTTCACATTACCGTTCTTATCAGTAACTTCGGCTATAACAGTTACAAAGTCGGAACCGTCAGCGCGTAAGTTCACACCTTCGTGATCTACTCTCAAGCGAATTTGTTCGGCACGGCGAGCCGGCAGTACTTTGTGAGTAACCACGACTTTACCGTCCATAAGCCCTTCCGCCAACATATAAACATCTTCCTCATGCTTCTCACGGGTCAACTTCTTGTCCGTCATAAAATCGAATACACCCGGGAAAGTGATAATCGGTGAAGGCATTCCTTTCCGTGCCTTATCTTTCTTATATGTATATACCTTTCCACCTTTATTAACCGTCAGACGCACTTCGTCACAATTTGAATAGACTGTTACGTCCCTACTAGAGAACGGTGTCATCTCATGAGCAATATATACCATCGGGCCACTTTCCGCCAAGCCATCGGAAGCCTCAACAGGACGTTGCGCCTTAAACATATAATAAGAATATTTCGGTTGTCGGAACACGTCCATCACTCCCCCATAGAAAGGGTCGGGATGATAACCGCGCTGATGGTCGAACGAATGCCACAGGCAACCGCCTACGTGCCACGGAGATTCCTTGTACAAGGTATCATAACAGGTATATTCGTAATAAGGGGAAGCATAATGCGCAGCCTGTATCAACATGGGTTGCTCCCCCCAGTTGCGGGCTGTACGGCTGGGAGAGTTGTGGGAACTCCAGTTATCCACATTATCGCCCCATTCACGTGTGAAGTAAGTGATTTTAGGGTCACGCTTCGACACTTCCATCGGATGGCAGAACTGAACGGGGAAATATTGCGCTCCCCTAGCTTGTGTATCACATCCTGAATAGCAGGACGGATAGGGATATTCCTCGTCAACGATTCCTTTCGCACGACCTGCGAAATCTGCCGGATACCATGTCTCGTTCAGAATCGGTTCCCACAGCCATACACAAGGATGGTTGCGGTCACGGCGAACCAAATTACGGATATCCTTATAAACCCGTTCTGCAAAAATCGGTTCATCGTTCCAGAACTGCCATCCCGGAGTATTCACGATAACAAACAGGCCCAGTTCATCACAAGCATCCATAAACGCAGGGTCTTGCGGACAATGCGCGTTACGAATCACTTCCAATCCTGAATCTTTCAGTTTCTTCGCATCACGCCAGTGAATACTGTTAGCTACGGCATTTCCTACTACTGCAAAATCCTGATGGCGGTTGGCTCCTATCAATGGCTTGCCATAAGGCTTGCCGTTCAGCCAAAATCCGTCTTTTCCCTTAAATTCAATGCTGCGGATACCGACACGACGACGATAACCGTCTACGATATTTCCACTCTTATCATAAATACGGATATACAAATTATACAGATACGGCGACGAAGGAGTCCACAAATGAGGTTGTTCCACTTTTATCTTGCTGCTACGGCTTATCGCGGCACCTTTGCGAATACTTAGTTTCACGTCAGACGACGCAACTTCCTTCCCGTCACGGTCTACTAACGAATATGCGATATTTCCGGTAAAGCCTTGTATATTATCATTGCGTATATGTGCTTTCAGCAAAACATCCGCCGACTGTTCCGAAACATTATCTGTAGAAACAAACAGTCCGCCTCCGGCGATTTCATTTTCATAATTCGGGTCGGTGATAAACACACGGTTATGCGCAATCAGCCAACAATCCCGATAAATCCCGCCGAAGTAGGTATAATCCAGTACATCCTGCGGCTTTCCCGGAGCATAAGCAGGATCGTCGCTATTGTCAGCCCATACGGCTATCACGTTGTCCTCTTCCCACTTCAAGGCATCCGTCACATCTACTGATATGGGAAGATAACCGCCGAAATGTTCTGCCAACAGTTTGCCGTTCACATAAATCTTACTTTTCCCCATGACAGCTTCAAAGTGAAGAAACAGTTTCTTTCCTTTCAAGATATCTGACGGGGTAAAATGCTTCCGGTACCAAACTTCTCCCTGATAGTTGATACAACCACTGGCTTCGGTCGGAAGATACTCGATGCCATCCGGCAAAGAGACGACCTGCCAACTTTTGTCATCAAACTCTTTCGCTTCGGCATCTGCGGCACTTCCTTTATGGAAACGCCATGCGGGATTCATTGAATACACTTCACGTCCCGTGTCCGGCAGTCGGAAAAAGCCGGCAGTCGAGAATTCCGGTTCATAAGCGTACGCTGTAAGAACCAAACACCAAAATAACAAGTTAACAAAGATTCGTTTCATATGCACCAATAATATTTATTCTATAATGTATAAAATGTATTTTCACAGCAACCCCTCGTCCGCAAAACTGAAGAATCCGTCTTCACAAACAATGACATGGTCTATCAGATGAATATTCATCGTATCGGCAGCCTTGCGGATATGTTCCGTCAATGTTTTGTCCGGTTGGCTGGGACGAATATTCCCCGAGGGATGATTGTGGACTACAGCTATCTGTGTAGCCCGCTGCAAGAGTGCTTCCCGAAGGATTGTACGTACATCTGTATATGTCCCGTCTATTCCACCGGTACTTATGCGGACTTTGTCTATCAGTTTCGTAGCCTGATTGAGCAATAGAACCCAAAATTCTTCCTGTTCAAGGTCGCACATAAGAGGTTGGAAAATGTCGTAGATATCTTTTGAGCAAGTGATCCGGAGCCTCTCTTTAGTATTTTGCAGCTTTCTCCGCTTTCCCAGTTCCAAAGCGGCCATCACCGTAATGCTCTTTGCAGGTCCCATGCCTTTAAAACGGGAATAGTCGCAGACTTCCCATTTCGCCAAAGAATTGAGATTGTTGTCACAAGACAGGAGCAAGCGTCTCGTCAATTCGACAGCACTCTCTTCCGTATTTCCGGAGCCTATTAATATAGCGAGTAGTTCGGCATCACTCAATGCTGCTGCTCCCTTCTCCATCATTTTCTCCCGTGGGCGGTCTTCCAGTGCCCATTGGTTGATGGATAACTTGTGTTTGTTTTCCATTTTCTATGTTTTGAGGGTGTAAAGGTAGGGTTATTTTATTTAATGACAGAAGGTATGGAAAAGAATATGAAATGGCAGGTTCGTTTCCCTATAAGGAAACGACAGTATCCTCGTAGAGAAACGCCCGTATCCCCGTAGGGAAACGGGCGTTCCCTCGTAGAGATACGGGAGTTTCCTTATAATGATACTACAGGAAACTCTAAATATTTAATTTATAACCATATAGGTGTTTTAGTTTATAACAATGAAGCCACAATTCAGAACCATACGAGTTTACTTATAGAAGTTCTTTTGAAATGCTTCAAACTCATCTTTTCCTCTGACACAACGTTGCCACCATGCACGCCAAAAGCCTGTACCGTAGCCGATAAGCTGAATAAATGCGGCAGCAATGGAATAGATGCCGATACTCAAACTCTTATTTTGAATCGTCGAGTCCATGCAGACCAGTAATGCATAAAGAAGAATGGGAGTGAAACTAAACATGCAAAACGGTGTTCCCAATAATAAAACAGCTACTCCTAACGTAAAGACTGCCGGAAGCAGATGTACCAGTTTCAGCGAATCAGGGTATTTCTTGTAAAGATTGATACGGGCAATACCGGAGTTGTGCACCTGCTTGAAGAATTTCTTCAAATCAGTCCGCCGTTTGTGATACACCCATGCGTCAGGGAAAAGACGACAGGTATAACCGCCTTTAAAAATACGGATACTGAAATCAATGTCTTCACCGAAACGCATCCTGGAGAATCCCCCCAAGGCTTCATACACCGTCCGGCGCACTCCCATATTGAAGCTACGGGGATAGAACTTATCCATCTTCTTCTTTCCGCCACGGATACCACCTGTAGTGAAGAAGGAAGTCATGGAGTAGTTTATCGCTTTCTGAATATCGGTAAAGGAATCGTGCGCACGGTCGGGGCCGCCGAAAGCATCCGCAGGGGATGCGAGTAGCTCTTTCTCTACCGCATCGAAATAGCCTTCGGGAAGAATCACATCGGAGTCTAATATAATAAGGTACTCTCCTTCGCTACGCTCCGCCCCGTAATTACGGCTCTGTCCCGGCCCGGAATTAGGTTTAAAGAAGTATTTTATATCCAACCGATTAGTATATCGATCTACCACTTCCTTACAGGGAACAGATGAACCATCTTCTACAACAATGACTTCAAAATCTTTAAAGTGTTGCGTGGTGAGGCTTTGCAATAATTCGTCCACTTCATCGGGACGGTTGTAAACGGGAATTATGACGGAGTAACGCATACAGGGTTATTGATTTACGTATGCAAATTAAAAGAAAAAAAAGGAGGAAAAGAAAAAAAAGGAGGAAAAGAAAAAGAGGGCGGCATACAAAAATAAGGGAAAGCCGCCCTCTACCGGAGTTATGTCTGATATCGGTCTTTCACAAGTGCGACATCCTTCACCACCTCCAAAAGAAATCCTATTCTAAAAATAGTGGGAAATAAGGGTATTTTTAGACGAATTTCTATATTATGAATAAGTTTATTATTGATAAAAAGAAAGGGCATTCTTCAATTTATAATGAAAACGCCCTTTCAGTTTGAGATAAGGGAGACGGTTACATTATAACAATTACTTGCAATTTCTCTAGTCTCCTTAGCTTATAGATTCGAGGTCTATCCCCTTCATAGAAGAGAGACTTACGAATTCCTGTTTATCTTTTCGGGATAGTCAATCTAATCTTATTATTTCCGGCATATCCGTTAATAGTACCCCATTGTGATTTTGCAGTTACTTCAACTTCAACCGTTACATCTTCTACGAAATTGTAAGATTTACCGTAGTCTGTAAATGTCACATCACCAGTTGCAGGATCGATATCCAGATAAGGATTAGCTGTAACGAAGCTGAATTCCGGAGCTTTCAATCCATACAAACCAAGAGGCTTAACGCCGGAGCCATAGTTTTCAGTATCGCCACTTACCTCAGCACCGTCTTTCCACATTGCAACACCTCTCAAGTCATTCCAAACAAAACCTTTGGCAATAGGATAAGTCTTAGCCTTATTATCTAAGGTGATTTCAGTTACATCAGGAGCAACCCAAGAACCACTGATATCATCAATAGTTACAGTAGCTGAATATGCCTGAACTACACGAGTTCCAAGTTTTACAGTAGCGGTAAACTTGATTACAGCATCTTTCTTACCATCTTTAGTTTTTCCTGTATAAGCTTTCTTATCGAATGTCAGTGTAGTAGTTGAGTTATCATAAGTAATACCAGCTATTTTATCAGCATCAGCAACTTCAATTACCAAACTTGCTCCGGCAATTGTTGTAGCAGAAGGAGTACCATCGCCATAAATTGCTTCATAAACTTCGTTGTAGTTAGTGAACAGTTTGGACAGATCATAACTTACGGTAATATCTTCCGGAGTGTCATAGTTAGGAAGCAATGTCGGAGTAAATCCTACTTTTCCGTCTTTATTGCCACCTGCCCACATCTTGCTATCTGTAATCAGATTTGCAATAGCCGGATCATTCACAGTTACGTCTACCATCACTTTAATATTCAGCGTTTCAGACTTCAGAACTACAGATATATCTTTATAAGTTCCTGTAGCAGCTTCCAGTACTTTAATTGATAATGCGTTATCAGCACCCACTTCAAAGTATACCGATTTAGTCTTATCAATAGAATTATTATCTACTGTCAGATTCTTATATGCATCTGCTGTGATGTTAACATCCTTATGAGTATAAATAGTAGCAGCCGGGAATTCTGCATTTACGATTTCAGTACCGCCTGATTTCCAAGTTGCAGTTTTTGTACCGAACGATACTGTTGCTTCGTGAACATCTCTTACAGCTTCAACAGATCCTAAATTAGCAGGATTCGTTCCGGATGTGCTGGCAAAGCTAGCCTTATCAGATTTTACTTCTACTGTAACAGTTGCTTTTTTACCGATAGCATCTGCCAAACCAACTTTATCACTCTTCAAGCTAACTATACCTTCTGTATTTACAGCAAAATAATCAGCAGGCACTGCTTTATACACCGTAGAGAAAATATTCTCAAGATTCAAATCTGCAAAATTCTTCTCAGTAGCAGCACCGTCTTCAGTAGAAGAGACTTTTACTTTCAGTACAGCTTGATCGGCAAATTTTGCATTTGAAGCAGCATTATCAAAAATAATAGGCTGAACCTGAGCCGCGTCCTTAGCTACATAATAAGCTTCTTTCAGATAATATTTAGACTGCAATACAGCAAAGTAGTTTGAGTTGATGTCTGTCGGAGTTAGTTTATTATCAGCACTCTTAATATTCAAAGAAACTGCATAGCTGTCAGCATCTGTTGTTTTCAAAGAAACTTTCAAAATACCAGCATTGTATGAAGTCGCTTTTACCACAAAAGGAGCACTTCCCGCAGCACGTGTCCAGTTAGGACGTTCTTCAGCATTTACATCAATCACAAACAGTTTGTTAAAGTCTTCCAAGTCTTTTACTGCACTTGCCGGAGAAATACGGAATTCCAATTCCTGCTCACTGGTGCTCATTGCAACTACGGTATATTTTGCAGACGTTGTTTTTTCTTTAGCATACAATGAAGAGAATTCGATGCTGCCATCCACCGTTTGCGGTATATAGACCACGCTTTGAATCATGCCACGAATTGCGATACCTAAATCTTCAAGTTTCTGCTGCAATTGCCCAAGTTTACTTGTAGCGTCCAGTAATTGAGCTTCAACTTCAGTCTTTACAGCATTCTTAAAGCTTTCACTAGCATAAATACCGCTAAAGCTAGCTTTCAGATCAGCAACTTCAGCAATAACTGCTTCCATATTGTCAAAGCCTTCAGCTTTAGCTTTATCTTCAAGTGCCTTTTGATATTCTTCCAGTTCGACCAATCTAGCTAAAACGCCTGTCTTATCGTTATTAATAGCGTCATATAAGCCAGTAATCACTTTCGCAACTGTACCGTTTTCGCCAGCCAAAGCAGCAACATCATCCAAACTACCAAATTTCACCAATACCTGAGTTCTGATAGCGTCATTGATAGCAGAAGCAATCTTGCCATTGTCAGCAAGAGCATCTCTTAGTTCGTCACTGATGATTCCCTTTACAGCCTCGCTGTTTACATAATCATTTAAATCTTCCTTAGTAACGAAAGAATCCTTCAGATCATTCAGAGCATTAACCAACTCACTAAGGTCATCGATTTGTCCCTGAAGTTTTTCAACGTCCGAAGCCTGAAGTTTTTGTAACGCATCCAGATCATTCTTAGCTTCAGTCAGGTCTTTTGTCAACTGATTTACAGTCTCTTTGTCAGCTGTATTTTTCAGTTTTTCTTCAAGATCAGCAACCTTCTGATTCAATTCGGAAATCAGTGTATCCTTATTTTCCAAATTGCTTTTCAGCGTTGCCAGTTGGGATTCCAAATCACTTTTCGCTGAACTGATAGCTGCTTTCATGTCTTCTGCACTTACCGGGCTCGTTGACGTAATCTTATCAATCTGCTCCTGCAAATTTGCAACATCATCATCATAGTCTTTACAAGACGTGACTGTTGAAGTTGCTGCAAGCGCTAACGCTCCGAAAAGCATCACTTTCACAAACTTTTTCTTCATAACTACTTAAAAATTACATTAATAATATATTATTAAACACTAAGTTTCAATAATGGCATGCCCGTTACTTTGTAGGTAACGGGAAAACCTTTGTACCTGCTCTTTTGGAGTAGTCAATATTGGAAAACGATATAATATGCAATGAAACTTTTTAACCCCTACTTCAAGAAAAAGGTAGAGGGGAGGGAAATCTTATGCAAAATTTAGAGGTTAACAAGCCCTAATACAAAGAATCCACGCGTTTTATTTGTTCAGGTTCTCCTTTTGAGTGCTTTATTGGAAAAAATGTGCGATTTCGTTTGGTTGTTTTAAGAAATATGCTCATATTTGCAACGGAATTTATTCCCGTTACCTACAAAGTAACAGACTTATTTTCAGCAAATTGCATTCACCACCGCATGCCTGATAAAATCAATCACCTGTTTATTTGCTTCATCTATTTTCTTATTCTGGAAAGGTTTAAGATAGGTTTCCGTCACCGTAATGGATGAATGCCCCATCGCTTCTGAGATAATGCCCGGATGAATCTCACAATAATAAGCTGTTGTGGCCCATGTATGGCGGGCAGTATACGAGCTTAATTTATCCCCCAATCCCAACAGTTCTCCCAGCAACATCAATTGACGATTGAATGTGCGCAATGCCAACTGATACTCACGATATGCTTCCTTCGTTCCCTCACGACTTTTCAACAATGAGAAAAGATAGGGAGAAGAAACATCACGATTCATGTATTTCTTCACCAATACCATCGCTTCAGGCGTCAATGTTACTGATAAATAACGCCCGGTTTTACGCCTACGATAAGTAATCACATTGTCGTGCAAATCACTTTTACGCAAATAAGCAAGATCAACAAAAGGCAGGCCACGAAGCAAGAACATCAAAGTAAATAATTCTTGTGCATACCGTAAAGCCGGAGTTGAAATGGATGATTGCAATTTTGCAAATACCTTTTTCATATCCTCCTCACATAATGCCCGCTTACGGTCAGCACGTGTACCGGTATAAACCGAATGAAATAAATTAGGCACATAAGGAGCCTTCCGAAGATCGACCGCCCGGTTATAAACCGCACGAAATGTTCGCAAATAAGTTGAAACGGTGTTCCAACTACAACCACGGCTGCGAAGGTATATCTCGAATCCTTTCAGCCACCCCGGAGTTACTTTATCAAAAGTAAAATCTCCTTCCCCACAATAAGCAATAATGGCATTGAGACTACTGCGATAAACATGAGCCGTCCCAAAGTTTCCCTCCATTTGTAGCCCTTTAGCTACCTGCTTCATAAATGCTACTACTTTTAACATGTTACTATTACTTAATTTAATTACACAATAAACATACAGGTATTTTTAAGAACAAACAAACCCGTAAGTAACAAATAACAATAATAGTAATAACGATGTTCCATGAAAACGAATGAAGAGACATCCGATTAGATAACAGTTGAAATAAAAAAAGGGATGCACCTTTCAGTACATCCCTGCTTATATAAATAAACTGTTATCAGCTATTACTTCTTCAAAATGTCCATTGTATCCGAAGCAATCAACAACTCTTCGTCTGTCGGAATCACTACTACTTTCACTTTGGAAGCGGGAGTAGAAATGACAGCTTCTTCACCACGAACCTTCGCATTCACATCATTGTCAAGTTCGATGCCCATGTATTCCATATCCTTACAAACTTCACGACGACATTCCATTTGGTTTTCACCCACACCACCTGTAAACAGGATGATATCCACACCACCTAATGCAGCAGCATAAGCACCGATGTATTTCTTGATACGGTAGTAGTACATCTTCTCAGCCAGGATAGCTTTTTCATTGCCGGCAGCACAAGCAGCCAACAGTTCACGCATATCGCTTGATACACCGGAGATACCGAGTACACCGCTCTTCTTGTTCAACAGGTTGGAAACGCCGGTTGTGTTCAAACCTTCTTTTTCCATGATAAATGTTACTGCACCGGCATCGATGTCACCACTACGGGTACCCATCATCAAACCTTCCAGCGGAGTCAAGCCCATAGTAGTGTCGATACATTTGCCATCTTTGATAGCAGCGATAGAACCGCCATTACCGATGTGGCAAGTGATGATTTTCTTTCCTTCAGGATTAACACCCAGGAATTCACATACACGCTTCGAAACATAACGATGAGAAGTTCCGTGGAAGCCGTAACGACGTACACCATATTTCTCATACAATTCGTAAGGAATAGCATACATATATGCATAATCCGGCATTGTCTGGTGGAAAGCCGTATCAAATACGCCCACCTGCGGAATATTAGGAAGAATAGCAGAAACAGCATTCACACCTTTCAGGTTGGCAGGATTGTGAAGCGGAGCCAAGTCATTGCAAGCTGCAAAAGCTTCCAATACTTCCTTGTTCAGCAATACGGATTCGCTGAAACGTTCTCCGCCATGTACCATACGGTGACCTACCGCATTGATTTCATCCAAAGACTTGATAGCGCCATATTCAGGGCTAATCAATGTATTCAGGATAAATTCCACACCTACTGTATGTTCTGGAATATCTTTTTCCAGGATTTTCTTTTCGCCGTTCGGCAAAGTCAGTTTCAGGAATGAACCTTTCAGGCCGATTTTTTCGATACCACCTTGAGCAATCACCTCTTTAGTGGTCATATCGAACAATTTATATTTGATAGATGAACTTCCGCAGTTCAATACAAGAATTTTCATATCGTTTTCGATTTAATACTTGAAACTTTTATAGCTGATACTTATTTGTTTGCTTTTGCAGCAATAGCCTGATTGGCTGTGATAGCAATCATGCGATATACATCTTCGATAGAGCAACCGCGAGACAAATCGTTTACCGGACAAGCAATACCTTGAAGAATCGGACCAATAGCGTCAGCGTGTCCCAAGCGTTGAACTAATTTATAAGAAATGTTACCAACCTCCAGACTCGGAACAATCAATACGTTTGCCTGTCCGGCTACAGGAGAACCCGGAGCTTTACTTGCACCCACTTCAGGAACAAGGGCGGCATCTGCCTGCATTTCACCATCCAAATCGAGAGTCGGAGCCATTTCCTTGGCAATCTTAGTTGCTTCTACCACTTTGTCTACTACTTCGTGCTTGGCAGAACCTTTCGTTGAGAAACTCAACATAGCTACTTTCGGATTCTCGATTCCGGCCACAGCCTTTGCAGTCTGAGCAGTACAAACAGCAATCTGCGCCAACTGGTTAGCGTCAGGAACCGGAGTTACGGCTACGTCACCCATTACCAGAATTCCATTCTTTCCGTATTCGGGGGCATGAGTCAACAGCAACATAGCACCCGAAACACAAGTGATACCCGGAGCTGTCTTGATAATCTGCAAGGCAGGACGCAATACATTGCCGGTAGTGTTACGGGCACCCGCCAACTGACCGTCTGCGTCACCACTCTTCATCATTAAACAACCAAAGAATAAAGGATCATTAGTAAGTTTGCGGGCTTCTTCGATAGTCATTCCTTTCTTCTTGCGAAGTTCACATAGCAACTGTGCATACTCTTCGTGCTTCGGAGAAGTTTCAGGGTCAATGATAGTAGCTTTACCGATGTTTCCCAATCCCCATTTTGTAGCAAGTTCATTAATTTCGGCCGGATTTCCTAACAAAATAAGGTCGGCAACTTCGTCTGTCAAAATCTGATTGGCAGCTTTTAATGTGCGTTCTTCAGTACCTTCGGGAAGAACAATACGTTGGCGGTTTGCTTTCGCGCGTTCAACGATTTGGTTGATTAAATTGAGCATAAGATATATTGAATAATATTATAAAACCTACTTACGATTTGTAATTTGCGGTGCAAAAGTACTCAATTTTGCAATATCCACATTACAATTTCGGCTATTTTTCTCTCCCAAGTCTAAAATATTATAATATTTAACACTGTACTCCTATTTTTCATACC
>ERZ791659.389-NODE-389-length-31567-cov-3.3704_pt1 | contig 31567 bp, 17 predicted proteins | sample MGYA00510053_ERZ791659 | MGnify/ENA primary metagenome ERZ791659 (study PRJEB30046, sample SAMN00715192) | human gut metagenome | study: EMG produced TPA metagenomics assembly of the A metagenome-wide association study of gut microbiota in type 2... | reverse complement strand
CGTTTCCGTTCATGCCCTTAATGGCAGTGAACCATGCCCATGCGTAGCGGCGTGTCATTTGCGGGATACCCATAAAGTGCCAGGAGTCTCCATGCAATGCATAAGGTTCGCCGTTCAGACATTGTGTAGTTCCTTGCAATGTCCATTCACGCCAGCCGAAGCGTTCGTATTTCGTGTCGACAGTCTGTTTTTTGTCTTTTATGGAAAGTAACAAGGCATACAGGTTCGGTTGTTCGGGAGTCCAGTATTGGAGCGTATTCTTGCCGACAGGTACTTGTAAAGTTACTTTCTGTGTTTCATTGGCTGCCAGCGAAACTTTGAGCGGAGCTACCTGTAACGCTTCCGTACCCAATGTCCAAGCAGGAACGGGAGCGGAATTAATGTCCGTTCCGGCACAGTTTATCCATTCTTTTACATTGCCTTGCAGTTGTATGTTGGCTTTCTGGGTGGTTTTATTCTTCAGGGTTACTTCTATTTCCAATGTATTCTTGGAAACCAGCGGTTTCACATATACATCTTCTATATGTATTTGGGGCAATGCCAACAGATATACATCTTGCCAGATACCGTTGATATGATACCCCCACATAGAACCACCTGGTACGATACGGCGTCCGATAGTCGAGTTATCTTCAAATAAGGACTGGCTGCGTACTCCTACAAGTATTTCCACAGTTTCGCCGGGAGTCACTTTATCTGTGATGTCGAAGCTGAAAGGCAGGAACAAATCGAAATTCTCGCCTAACTTTTTCTTATTGACATAGACTTCGGAATATCCTGCGACGGCTTCAAAGTGAAGTTTGATTTGCTGACCTGTCCAGTTGGCGGGGATGGTGATGTTCTTCTTCATCCATGCCATTTTTACCTGTTCCCATTCTTTCGGGTAAGAAGGATAGTTGCGATGGTCGGGCCCCTCTAAATCACGATAACCGAAAGAGTTGATATTCCATGGAGAAGGAACTTTGATGCGTGTCGCACTCCAACTGTCGCCTTCTTTCGGGAGTGGCAATTCGGGAGCTGTTCCTTTCCCTTGTTTGTAGTCCTTCGGTAAAGCAACAGGTTGAAAATCCCAGTAGCCGTTCAGGCAAATTTCTTGACGGTGTTCTTTCTCGGTTTTATTCACTAAGCCCTCGCTGGGAGCAAAAGGGTAGGGATAAAGTAACTTTTGTCCGTTAGTAACTGTTTGTGCATTCGTCTGTATGGGCTGTAAGGTAAAACTAGCCAGCAGACTGCACAATAGGATTAGATTCTTCTTCATATTTATACATTAATAGTTTTTCTGATATTATTAGTTTGTGGCAAAGTAAAGGGAAAAGCATTAAAAAGGGGGAAGGAAAAGAATTAATCTGGGATTAAAAAGTGATTAATTGCACAAAACGCTCGTTTTTCTTCAAAATAATGAAGAAAAGCAAGGTTTGGTTGTCAACTTTGCGGGACTAAAAAAACTTGTGGGCAAGAATGTTTTTTATTTTGGTTTCCATCTGTTGTCCGGGTGGATTTTAGATGAAAAACGGCATTTTAAGCGATTTAATTGTTTTTTAATCTCCGGTTAATCCGGTTTTAATAAAGTAGGAAACCGGCTCCATTTATCTTTGCAAATACAGATATGATAAATGTTATTTGATAAAAATGAAAAACTATGAGACACAATTTATTATTTGCTTTGAGATATTTTCTTCCGCTCTTCTTTAGCGGATTAGTCGTCTTGAATGTTGCTTGTAAGGAAGAACGTTCATCCATCAATGATGATTCCGGGAAAGATGGGGATAGTGATGATGAATATGAGTACGTGGACGACCGTTATGATAATGGGATAAGCTGCGAGGAATACTTGGCCAATTATCGGGGAGTTCCGTTTAAGAAAGACCAGGAAGGAAATAGTTTGTTTGTGATTTCGGGAGTCCCCGCTACGATAGAAGCCGAGGACTTTGATGACGGCGGACAGGACATCTCTTTCAACTTCAAAAACAGCACGGCTGGAAACTACAAGGATTATCGTACAGAAAAGGGAGTTGCCATCAGCAAGAGCGGAACGGTCATTAATATTGGTAATATCAATAATGGTGACTGGCTTTGCTATACATTGCAGGTCACTCAGGCAGGGGCTTACTCTATTGAAACATATTGTGTGTCGGGTGGCGGAAAGACCAGTTTTTATTTTGAGGTGGACGGGAAATCCGCCGGTCAGATAGTCGATTCGCCGGAAGATGACTGGAGCGTCTTTTCACATTCGGTCAAGGTGACGAATGTGCAGTTGAGCGAAGGAAAGCATGTATTGAGGTGGTACACTACGGGCAGCATTAATCTGGATAAGTTCGTATTTACACGTACCGGAGAATATACAGGAGATAAAGTGGATGGTTCTCAGTTTGAGTATCCCAGATACGGCTATTATGAACATAATCCGTTGTTCGTCAATTTCTCCTCTCAGATGTTTCAGAATTCATTTACGGGAACGCTTTATACAGCCGACCCTTCGGCACATGTTTGGGCGGACGGAAGACTGTATGTCTATGCTTCACACGACATGGAACCGACACAGGGATGTGACCGCATGGACAGGTACCATGTTTTCTCTACTACGGATATGAAAAACTGGACAGACCATGGAGAGATAATGAACTCGGCTACTGTAAAAGCGCACGTAGGCATGGGTATCGACGGCTTTATGTGGGCTCCTGATTGTGCGTATAATAAGGAAGACCAATTGTACTATTTTTATTTCCCTCATAAGATTGACGCGAATACATGGCGCATTTTTGTGGCAACGAGCAAAGAACCTGCCGCGAAGTTCAGGGTGAAAGGAGTGATTGACGGTATTCCTTCTACGATTGACCCTTGCGTATTTGTCGATGACGACGGACAGCCTTATATTTATACCAGCGGTGCCGGCAAAGGTTGTTGGGGCGCCAAATTACGTAAGGATGACTGGACGAAACTGGACGGCGTAATGACTCCTCTGACCGGTTTTACCGATTTTCATGAAGCTCCTTGGGTGCATAAATATAAAGGTAAGTACTATTTGAGCCATTCGGACAATCATGCGGCCAGTCAGGGCGGTAACCGGATGCAGTATTCTATGTCCAACAATCCTTTAGGCCCGTATACTCCATGTGGTGCATATATGTATCCTCATGGTGAAGAAACGGCGCATGGTTCTATTGTTGAGTATAACGGGCGTTGGTATTCGTTCTACCATACGGCTAATCATTCGGGAAAAGGAGCTTTACGTTCGGTCTGTGTAGACCCGATTGAATATGACCAGAATAATAAGTTGAAAATGGTACGGAATTGGGGAATTCCCCGCAGTGGAAAGGCCGTGGAAGTAAAGATGTCGCCGTCTGTGGTGATTCAGGCAGAGGACTATAATGCGGGCGGTGAACATTATGGGTATCATAAGAATCCGTCGGAAGGCGGAATGAAGCAGGAGACACAAAATGGGGTTACGTATCTTAAAGGAATGAAGTCCGGTGAATGGGTACGTTATTCGATTAATGTCAGGGAAGCGGGACGTTATGGCATCACTTGCAGAATGTTTCAGAAGCGTTCGGGCGGTAAATTCCGTATTGCCATCAATGGGGTATATAAAACGGGTGAAATTTCTTTGAGCGGTTCTGCCGGTGTATGGAATGAGACTTTTGTATACCCTGTTGAACTGGAAGCAGGCGAGCAATATATCGACTTCCGTATTAAGGGCGGGGATATTGACATGGACTGGATAAAGTTCGGTGCGGGACACAGCCAGGTGCCCGGTGTCATTCAGGCTGAGGATTTTGACGAAGGACAATATAGTTTCAAGAACGGTTCGTCCGGCAATTTCAAATCTTACAGGAGCGACCAGGGGGTGGCTATCAGTGCAAGTAATAATGTTGTCCATATCAGTAATACTTCCGGTGGCGACTGGATTCAATATACGTTTAACGTTCAGGAGAAAATTTCCAGTGTCAAGGTTCGCGCGGCAGCAGAAAATGGCGGTAAGTTTGCTCTCTCTTTTGATGGCGGGACGCAGTTGGATGCCGTTTCCACAACTACGGGGAACTGGAATACTTATAATGACTTTACAGTATCGAATGTACAATTATCTCCCGGCACTCATACGATGAAAATTCATATACTCAGTGCCTTGAACATCGATTGGTTTGAATTTCGATAAGAAATAGAAAGAAATAAGTATAGTTGAGCTTGTTTGAGAATTAAATAGAGCAAAATATGAGAATACGAAATTTGTTTTTAGCGGGAAGCCTTGTCTTCTTTGGCTACTGTCCGTCTTTAGTTTCAGCGGTTACTGTTGAAAAGGCGGTAGTGCCGGGCACGGAAAAGAAAGATACCTATGTTCATATAATAATGAACGGGCAGAGTTTGTCTACCGGGCACCAGTCTTATCCGGTACTTTCTACGGAGAATGTGGAAGGTAATTATATGATTGGCAATCAGGTATGGATAAACTATGGAAATTCCCGGGAATATGTGTTTAATCCGTTGACAGGCAATATCGCTTCGAGTTTTCGCACCGGAAACGATGTAAAGAGCCGTTCGGCAGGAACGATAGCCGAGTGCCCGTTATTGGCGGCTGTCAATCATATCCGTTTGAAGCGACCGAAGATGGATAAAATTTTGGCGACTTCGGTAGGCGTCAGTGGTGCCAGTGTGGAAGAATTGTCGAAAGAGTCGGAAATACGTTCTTATTATAAGGACTTTCTCCGTTCATTGGATTATGGTGCTGAAGTTGCCCGAAACCAGAATAGCAATCTCTATTGCCCGGTTATTTTTTGGATGCAGGGTGAGTTTAATTACAGTCCGAATAAAGATAAGGGAATGCGTGCCGATGTGCCGAATACAACAGACAAGGAAGAATACAAAGCTTTGTTGTTGCAGTTGAAAAACAACATGCAGGATGATATATTGTCACGATACGGACAGAAGAAGAAACCGGTATTTATAACCTATCAGACCGGTGCGCAATATATGCGGGATACGCTTTCCATTTCTATGGCACAACTTGAGGCGGCTAACGAAAATCCGGATATTATCTGTGCGGGCCCCATTTATCCGATGACAGACAGGGGCGGGCATCTCGATGCGAATGGTTATCGTTGGTACGGGGAGATGTTGGGTAAGGTTTATTATCAGACGCAAATCAAAAAGAAGGAATTCAAACCTTTACAACCGGTGGCAATAAAGCGGACAAGTCAGCCCAATCAGATACGTATCAAGTTTCATGTACCTGTGCCGCCTTTGGTGTTTGACGTGAATACATTACCCAAAATCCGTGATTATGGTTTTGAAGTGTATCTGAATGACTATCGGCCGGACAATCGTCAGACGATAACAAACATAGCTATCGAGAAAGATGAAGTTGTACTGACCTGTCAGCAATCTTTGGAAGGAGAAGTTATCATCATGTATGCCGGGACAAGAGCGCATATTGACAAGCAGGAGCATGGCAAGAATCATTTGCAGGGACATGGCAATTTGCGGGACAGCGACCTTTATAAAGCTTTTTATACCTATATAGACTTGGATAAAAAGAATGAGGATGGTTCTTATGTTTATCCGCGTGAGGAATTCGAAACGACTCTCCGTCCTGACTATGAACCTAAGGATGAATCGGGACAAATCATTTATGATAAGGCATATCCGCTGTATAATTTTAGTGTCGGGTTTTATTATAAGCTGCCTGCCGGTTGTATCAAAATTGACATCCTTTGAAACAAAGTTTATAGATGAAGGCAAAGATACCCCCTATCTTTGCCTTCGTCTTATCTTTGATTAGAAGTTTGTATAAATAAAGAATGCTTTGTTGCTATGAGAACAACCCCTTGGATAGAACTATGTAAAGGTATGTTACTTGTGTTGACAGTTTCCTGCGGACTGACCTGTTGCCACACAAACGGTACGTTAGATACAGCCGATACTGATAAGTTTCGTCCTGTCTACCATCATGCTCCCCTTTACGGCTGGATGAACGATGTTAACGGATTATCCTATAAAGATGGAGAGTATCATATCTATTTTCAATACGATTTCCCCGATTCCAAACGGGAAAATATGTATTGGGGACATTCTGTAAGCAAAGACCTTATGCATTGGGAGTATTTGGTGCCGGCTGCTTCCTGTGATACGTTGGAACACATCTTTTCCGACGACATGGAGATATTCAGCGCTTCCAAAGTCTTTTGGTATGCATCGGAGAACAAATGGGTGATGATCGTGTCTGCCGGTAAAGAAATAAGTTTTTATGATTCCAAAGATAAGAAGGATTGGAAGTATATGAGCAGCTTCGGGGAAAGATACGGAGTTCAGCCTTGTCTATTTGAATATCCTTATATGGTGGAACTTCCCGTAGATGGAGATATCGGTCGTAAGAAATGGGCTTTGGTAGTCAATGTAAATCCGGGCTGTTACTTCGGCGGTAGTGCAACTCAGTATTTTATAGGAGACTTTGACGGGACGAATTTTATTTGTGACAATCAGCCTAATGTCACCAAATGGCTGGATTGGGGAAAAGACCACTATGTTACAGCTTGCTTCTCAAATACAGAAGAACGGGTGATTGTCGTCCCTTGGATGAATAACCGGCAATATTGCCACATTGTTCCGACGAAACAATTCCGCAGTGCCAATGCATTGCCGCGTGAATTGGGATTGTACACACAAGACGATGACATTTATCTTTCCGCCATTCCGGTAGCGGAAGTAAAGATGTTGCGGAAAGAAAGTAAAGAGATTCCCGCTTTCGCCGTTACCAAAGATTATCACGTTGATTCTTTATTAACTGATAATGAAGGTTCTTATGAACTTGTACTGGATGTTACTGCCGGGAAAGCGGAGATTATGGGATTCAGCCTTTTTAATGGTAAAGGTGAAAAGGTTGACGTCTATTTCAATCTTCCGGAGAAGAAACTCGTAATGGACCGTACAAAAAGCGGTATTGTAGATTTCGGAAAGAACAGTGTACCCCATGAACTGGAAGCCCATGACCGTAGAAAAACGATTTCGATTAATTATATGGATGATTTTGCGTTGGCTACATGGGCGCCTATAAGGAAAGAGAATAAATATACTTTGGATATTTTTGTTGATAAGTGTTCGGTAGAAGTCTTTCTGAATGGGGGAAAGATAGCTATGACTAACCTCGTTTTTCCGACGGAACCATACAACGGTATGTGTTTCTACAGTAAAGGGGGAGCATTCAATGTTGATTCATTAAAAGTGTATAGATTAGGTTTATAAGTTAGGTTTTGTTGATTAGAATTAGGTGTGGGTAGCTGTCGGATACGAATCCGGCAGCTACTTTTAGGTATGATATGGTTCGAATATTGTCGGCTATTCATCAATTACTCATTTATTTCAATCGTGTATCCCCCTTGGAATATCTCACTCGGCTGTAAATGTTGCATCCAGTCTTTATTTTTATATTCACCTGTATAGTGTGCGCGGTCGCAACGCCCATACCAGGGTTCGATGCATACGAAAGGAGCATTCTTTGCAGGCGGTGACCAAAGACCTACCACTGGAGCATCAAAATGCAGGCTTAGATAAGTTCTCTTCTCCTTATTATATAACGTGACTTTATGAGTCTGTTCACCTTCCAATATCAAAGCATCCTTATCAAAGCTATGTATATCAAGTGGTAACAATCCATCCGCCAGCTCTAACGTATATTCAGTAGAAGGGTCTGCACATCCCTTTTCAGAGATAAGAATATACTTCAACCCTTCTTTCTTATCGAATCCGAAGAAACCTCTTTCCGAAGTGGCGGCATCAAAGTCCGGCCAATAGAAAGCAGGATGCGCGCCAATCTGAAAATGCATTTCTTTTTCACCGGTATTCTTAACTTTCCATATCACTTCAATTTGCTTCCCATGAATACGGTAACTTATTTCCAGACAGAATGGAAACGGATATTTCTGCAACGTCTCTTCATTGCTGGTAAGACGATAACATACTTCGTTCTCTTTTTCAGAAACAAGCGTGAATTCCATGTCGCGGGCAAAACCATGTTGAGTAAGTATATAAGGAATACCTTCATTGCGATACTCATTCTCCCACACACTTCCTACAATGGGGAACAGGACAGGGGAGTGGCGTTTCCAAAATGCAGGGTCGGCTTGCCATAGATATTCTTTTCCATTGGCAAAGATACTGCAAAGTTCAGCTCCATGCGGAGATACTTGAATCGTAAGTTGTTCGTTGGAGATTGTCTTCATATCATTTTACTTATTTGTTGGATTTTTCTTTTGATTCGTCTTTTAAGAGAATACCACTTTTTGCATTCAGGGGAGAGATTACTTTCTTCCCGGTTTTGGTTTCGAGTTCCAATCGTGCATTGCGTGCTACTTCTCCGCCTTGATGGGCAATATCCATATGTTCGTTAAAGCTTTCCGGATTGTTGGCTTCGGAGATTTCCTTCGTCGAAAGTTCTGCAAGCATATTCAGTACCAACTCTTTGTTGGTCATGTTATCCCGTAGATTTTCTTTTTTTCATCCTTTGAATTGTTTATACTCTTTGGCTGTCATATCCGACCATGTCTGATAAATAATATCTGTGAGTGTGGCGAATTGGACACCTTCCTGCAATCCGTGTTTCTTCCATTCATCAGTTAAATCTTTGCGGATTTCTATTGATTTCAGACGTTGGTTAATCCAATTGTCGGAATACCCCATACGCTTATAATCCATTAAGGCCTGGTCGATGGATAATTCGGGGTCTTGTATCTGGTTGAGTCGTTCGCTGGCAACTTTAGCCATCCATAGCTTGAAAGGTTCTGCCTTGGGAGAAGGAATGGACTGGATAAGGCGGAGAAGTTGTTCGGTATCGGCGACGTCGGTAAGTCTCATTTTGCCATCGGCTGCCTGCATTTTCAAACCGTGACAGTTTGTCACGGTTTCATTTCCTTCTGCTTTTAGACGCTGTTTGAGTTTTCTCCAATATGCCGTAGAATCAACACTGTCCGTCAGAACAGCCACCACATCTACTATCGAAAAATACCACTTATCCTGTTCGTCATCCCATACCGTACGCACTCTTCTTTCCTCAAAGAGCTTTAAAGCTTGTTGCTTAGTCATGAATTTTGTTTTTTAGAGTTTAATATTAAATGAAGAGTCGTTCTTTTGGGGGCTCATATCACTATACAAAGATAATGTTTTCTGGTATTATAAGGGAATATAATCTCAAGAATTCTCACCGCAAGAAGAAACACTCATAAAACCCTAAAAATAAGGGCACATGCAACAAAAATAACAGCCTTTGAAACATTTCTTTCAGCCGATTGACATAAATCAACCGTAATTTGCATCATCGATAAAAAGAAAATTCGTACTTTTAAATTAATAACATTAAACTAGTGCTCAGTATTATGAAGAACAAAAAACTTCTTAGCAGCGTTTGTTTCCTGTTTGCTTTCATGTCTAGTCTTTGGGGGCAAGGCATTACGGTGAAGGGAAACGTTACTTCCAAGACGGATGGACAGCCGATTATCGGTGCTTCCGTCATTGAAACCACAGCTACGACCAACGGAACAATTACCGACTTTGACGGTAACTTCACCCTTTCCGTTCCTGCCAGTTCAACCTTAAAGATTTCGTATATCGGCTATAAACCGATGACCGTGAAAGCGGCTGCTTCTATCCGTGTACTATTAGAAGAAGATACACAGATGGTAGATGAAGTCGTAGTGACGGGCTACACCACCCAGCGCAAAGCCGATTTGACCGGAGCAGTCTCCGTCGTTAAGGTAGACGAGATTCAGAAACAAGGTGAGAACAACCCTGTGAAAGCCCTTCAAGGACGTGTCCCCGGTATGAACATTACAGCCGATGGTAATCCGAGCGGTTCTGCTACCGTCCGTATCCGTGGTATTGGTACGCTGAACAATAACGACCCTCTTTATATTATCGACGGAGTACCGTCCAAAGCCGGTATGCACGAACTGAACGGAAACGACATCGAATCCATCCAAGTATTAAAAGATGCTGCTTCCGCTTCAATTTACGGTTCGCGTGCTGCTAACGGTGTAATCATCATCACCACCAAACAAGGCAAGAAAGGTCAAGTCAAAATCAACTTCGACGCCTCAGTATCCGCTTCCATGTACCAGTCCAAACTCGATATGATGAATACCGAACAATACGGACGTACCTTATGGCAAGCCAACGTGAACAGCGGCAATAATCCGAACGCCAACTCTATCGGCTATCAATACGACTGGGGATACAATGCCGAAGGACGTCCCGTACTGAACAACATCTACGTCCCCAAATTCATAGATGAAGCCAATACAATCGCCATCGGCGATACGGACTGGTTCGACGAAATCACCCGCACCGGCTTTATCCAGCAATACAACCTCTCGCTGAGCAACGGTACGGAACGCGGCAACTACTTCTTTTCTCTGGGATATTATAAGAACGACGGTCTGATAAAGTACACCGACTTCGACCGCATCTCCGCCCGTATCAATAGCGATTATAAAGTAATAGGTAATCTCCTGACCATCGGTGAACACTTCACCCTCAACCGTACCACCGAAGTGCAAGCCCCAAGTAATATAATGAGCGACGCAATGATTGCCCTTCCGATGATTCCCGTGCGCACGGTAGACGGAACTAACTGGGGCGGCCCCAACAGCACCATGCCCGACCGCCAGAACGTAGCGCGTGTAGTCTACGACAACCGCAACAACCGCTATACCTACTGGCGTATCTTCGGTGACGCATACGTCAACCTGAACCCCTTGAAAGGACTCAATATCCGTTCCACCTTCGGCTTGGACTACGCACAGAAATACCAACGCAACTTCACGCTCCCTTACAACACCGGCTTTCTGAACAGCGACAAAGACGCAGTGGAAATGAAACAGGAACACTTCACCAAATGGATGTGGAACGCCGTTGCCACCTACGAACTGGAGATAGGCAAACACCGTGGCGACGTCATGGCTGGTATGGAGCTGAACCGTGAAGACGACATCAACTTTGCCGCCTACCGCGAAGGATTTGCCATCCTGACTCCCGACTATATGTATCCGTCCGCAGGCGTCGGACAATCACAGGCAAGCGGTGGTGCAGGCGGCTTCTCTCTCGTTTCCTTCTTCGGAAAACTGAACTACTCCTACGCTGACAAATATTTGCTTTCATTTACGCTCCGCCGTGACGGCTCTTCTCGTTTCGGTAGCAACAATAAATACGCCACTTTCCCTTCCGTCTCCCTGGGATGGCGTATCAGCGAAGAAGCATTTATGGAAAAGACCAGAAGTGTAATTGACGACTTGAAAATTCGTGCCGCATGGGGACAGACTGGTAATCAGGATATTGAGAACTATGCCCGCTATTCCATCTACGAATCCAAATACGGCACAGGTAATCCCCCCACTTACGGCACTTCTTATGATATTACCGGCAACAACGGCGGCGGACTGCTCCCTTCCGGCTTTGTCCGCACTCAAATAGGAAACGACGACATCAAATGGGAAACAACCACTCAAACCAACATCGGTCTTGATTTCAGCCTGTTCAACCAAACCTTGTACGGCTCTGCCGAATACTACTACAAGAAAACGACAGACATTCTGATTAAACCCTCTTACATCGCTATTCTTGGCGAAGGTGGCGGTCAGTGGCGGAATGCCGGTTCGATGGAGAACAAAGGCTTCGAATTCCACCTGGGCTATCGTAACAAAACAGCTTTCGGATTGAGTTATGACATAAATGCGAATCTTGGATTGTATCGCAACAAAATTCTGTTCGTTCCCAGTGAAGTAGCTTCTACCGGTGACTTCGGCGGTGACGGGGTGATGAATATTATCGGACATTCCATCAATATGAGAGCAGGCTATATCGCCGACGGTATTTTCAAATCTCAGGAAGAAGTAGATAACCATGCCGACCAGACAGGAAAAGGCATCGGACGTATCCGCTACAAAGACCTGGATAATAACGGAGTCATCGACACCAAAGACCAGACATGGATTGGTGACCCGAATCCCGACTTCACCTACGGCTTGAATATTTATTTGGAATACAAAAACTTCGACCTCACCATGTTCTGGCAAGGCGTACAAGGCGTCGATGTCTACAACGAAGTGAAGAAGAACACCGACTTCTGGTCGGTAGGCGACATGAACGCCAACCGCGGAACCCGCCTGCTGGGTGCATGGACTCCGGAGAATCCGAACTCGAACATTCCCGCCGTCTGCCTTGAAGACTTGAATAACGAAAAAAGAATCTCAAGCTACTATATCGAAAACGGTTCCTACCTGAAACTCCGTAATCTGCAACTGGGCTACACACTGCCGACGGAACTTTCAAAGAAAATCAAGATGGAACGCCTGCGATTCTACTTCAGCGCACAGAACCTGCTCACCATCAAGAGCAAGAACTTCACCGGCATGGATCCCGAAAATCCGAACTTCGGCTATCCAATCCCCTTGAACTTGACATTCGGCTTCAACATCGGCTTTTAATTCATTCATCTTTAAACAACAAGAATCATGAAAATCAAGAAACTATATATATCCTCTTTGCTCTTGGCCGCCTCTCTGATAGGCACTACCGGTTGCGACGATTTCCTGAACAGAGATTTGCAGGGAAGTTCTGACGAAGGGCAGACCATCAACCCCGAGAATGTAGACAATCTTGTGATTGCCGCCTACGCCCACATGGTTTCCGGCGAGGACATGAACAGCCCTTTCAGCCTTTGGCCCTACGGCAATGTCCGTGCGGACGACGCTTACAAAGGCGGAGCGAACTCCGAAGACGGCTCTCATTTCCACTTTCTGGAGATAGCCACAGGCATGACTACCGACAACTGGGCTTTTGATGATATCTGGTATCGCCTCTACTCGGGCGTAGCACGTGCCAACGCCGCCTTGAAATCACTGGACGGAATGGACGAAGCCACCTACCCGAAGAAAAACGAACGTATCGGTGAAATGCGTTTCCTGCGCGGGCACTATATGTTCCTGCTGAAAGTAATGTTCAAGCACATCGTATATGTGGACGAAACCATCCCGACCACGGACTACACCAAGATTTCCAACCGCCAGTACACCAATGACCAGCTTTGGCAAAAGATAGCCGATGACTTTAAGTTCGCTTACGACCATCTGCCCGACACCCAAGTAGAGAAAGGCCGTCCCACACAAGCCGCCGCTTCCGCCTACCTGGCAAAGACCATGCTTTATAAAGCCTACCGCCAAAACGAAAAGAACGAAGTGACCGAAGTTAACGAAGACGACTTGAAAGCGGTATTGACTTATACCGATAACGCCATCATGACTGCCGGCGGTTTCGGATTGGAAGAAGATTTCGCCTACAACTTCCTGCCGCAATACGAAAACGGAAAAGAATCCATCTGGGCAGTCCAGTACTCACAGGATGACAATACGATGTATGGCAATCTGAACTTTGGGAATGAACTGACAGCTCCCCAATACTTCGGATGCTGTGACTTTCAGAAACCAAGCCAGAATCTTGTCAATGCTTTCCGTACCGAAAGCGGCAAACCGTTGTTCGATAGCTATAACGCCAAGGACAACTACGATGCCCAAAGTGAATACGACCCCCGTCTCTTCCACACGGTAGCCATCCCCGGATTCCCTTATAAGTATAACGTAAACTATACTTTCGACAAATCATGGACACGCAACGACCAGGAATACTACGGACTCTACTCTTCATTGAAAGAAAACGTAGACCCCGACTGCTCTTGCTTGAAGAAAGTAAACTCTCCTTTTGTAGCTAACTCGATGAACCGTATCGTATTGCGCTATGCAGACGTGGTACTGATGCGTGCTGAAGCCCTGATCCAGTTGAACCGGCTGTCGGAAGCCCTGCCGCTGGTCAACGATATACGTAACCGTGCGGCCCGTAGCACAACGCTTGTTTTTGATTACGGAGCAAATTTCAATGTAGCCCCTTATACGGTAGCCGACTGGTCGGATAAAAGCGCCGCAATGAGGGACCTTAAATGGGAACGCCGTCTGGAACTGGCTTTGGAAGGAAGCCGTTTCTTCGACCTGGTTCGCTGGGGAGACGCCGCAACGGTCATGAATCAGTATTACCATTCGGAAGCCGGTCGCCGTTCATACTACTCGAACGCAAACTTCACGGCCGGAAAGAATGAATATCTGCCTATACCGCAGAAACAGATAAATTATAGCGGTGGTTTGTATCAGCAAAATAATGGTTGGGATAATTAATAAACAGGAAACGATGAAGACTTTGATTAATAAAATATATATGATGCTGTTGGTTGCGCTGGCTTTCTCCGCAACCGGATGCAGTGATGACGATGATACTTCTTTTGCCTTGAACGGTGATGCATGGATTATTTCTTTCCGTATCCAGGGAAACGACCGCTTTATCATAGAACAGGATAATCAGGCGAAAACGATAAAGGTACATGTGACGGACGATACTGACATAACTAACCTGGTGCCTGTATTCACTTTGTCCGAAGGCGCTTCGGCAAGTCTCGAAAGTGGCAAACCTGTCAACTTTACCATGCCGGTGGTAGTGAAAGTCACCAATGGCAATGTATTCATGAACTATACGATTTCCGTGGAACCGGACAAACCGCTGATTACCAAGTTCATGATAGGAGAGTCTGCCGGTAGAATCAATGAAACGGACAAGACGATTCTGGTATATGTACTCGATGATGTAGACGTGACGGCTTTGTCGCCAATAGTGACTGTCCCGGATGGGGCCACGGTAAGTCCGTTGTCCGGCACTACGCTCGATTTCACTACTCCGAAAGAATATACAGTGACGAACCGCCTGAACGTGGCTACCTATACCGTCACAGTAGAGAAAGTGAAATCGGTGGAACCGATGGCATTTGTTGGTTTGGCTACTACGGTTGCCGAACTGCCCGAAGAAGAAAAAGCGGCGGCTACATGGATGCTGGAGAAATTTCCGGGAGCGCGATATGTTTCTTACCTTGAGATAAGAGATGGCAATGTGACACTTGCTCCGGCAAACTTCCGGACGGTTTGGTTCCATGACAGCAATGACGGTTGGCCGGATTTGAACTGGGATACTAAAGATAAGATAAGAGACTATTATGCAAATGGCGGAAATCTCTTGCTGACAGGTGAATGTTTGAAATATATCGGTGACCGCTGGATGATTCCGGCAGACGGGAAAGGACCTAACAACACATTCCCTGATTCCAAACCGGATTACACTTCGGATGCTCCGGGCAGTTTCGTAATCGGAGCCGGTCATGAAAGCCATGCTATCTTTGAAGGCTTATCTGTCGAAAACGGTTCATTGGTTAGATTGACAGATACCGGTTATCGTTGCACCAATCGTACATTGCGTTGGTATATCGGTCCTAACTGGGGCGATTACCAATCAGTAGAAAACTGGAAGAATAGCACTGGTGGCATTGATTTGGGCTACGCCGGAACCGAGGGAGATGATAAAGACGGAATTGTCATTGCGGAAATTACTCCGCGCACGGTTGCAGGAAAGACAACAGGCCGAGCCATCTGTATCGGCACTCCATTCTATGACTGGTATGACGAGAATAATTCCGGTAATCAATATCAGTACAATGTGATGAGAATGACGGAAAATGCGATTGATTATTTGAGTAAGTGACATCGTTTAATCTAACAGAAAGAAAAGAAAATTATGAAAACTATGATAGTAATAGCTTCAATACTGGGTATGTCAATGTCGTTCGCTGCTTGCAGCGACGACAACGCCCCGGTGATAACAGATAAGAACCTGGACGAAACAACGACCTTCTTCAGTTCGACAGAACCCAGTAATTACAGTACCTACTATAAACCCTATGTCGGTTATGTAGGCGACCCGATGCCTTTTTTCGACCCCGTGAGCAAGGAGTTTCGCATCCTCTATCTTCAAGACGACCGCGACGGCAACTCTACCATTTACCATCCCATCCACGAACTGGCAACCACGGACGCGGCAAACTACACCTCTTTCCGTGAAGCCATCCCCTGTGGCACGGCAGTAGAAGACGACCCCGCCATCGGCACAGGAAGTACAATCTATGATGAGGCCGGCAAGACCTATTATACTTTCTATACCGGACACAAATCCGCCGAGCCCCGCGAAGTGATTCTGCTGGCCACTTCCAAAGATTGCAGGACATGGACTAAAGACCGTTCTTTCCGTCTGCCTTCCCCCGTGGAGCAAGGATATGACAAGAACGAATTCCGCGACCCGTATATCTTTTATGATGAGGACGCGCAGCTTTACCGGATGCTGATTTCAACCCTGAAAGATGGTAAGAGCGTGATTGCACAGTTTACCTCGACCAACCTTCGCAACTGGACATTGGCAGCACCTTTCTTTACGAATATATGGGGACGTTTCTACGAATGTCCCGACGTATTCAAGATGGGTAACTATTGGTACATGATTTACTCCGATAAGGACGTCACCCGCATGGTGCAATACTTCTACGCAAGTACACTGGACGAATTGATGAATCTCCCCAGTGACAGATACCCGTCCACCCTTCCTGACGAAGGAAAACTGGAAGCTACTTCTTTCTATGCAGGCAAAACGGCAAGCGACGGACAGAACCGCTATCTTTGGGGCTGGTGTGCCACCCGCGAAGGCAGGAGAACAACAGGCAACGCTGATTGGGCAGGGGCCTTGGTAGCTCATAAACTGGTTCAGAACGAAGACGGCACATTAAGCCTGAACGTCCCGCAAGCCATCTCCGCCAAGTACTCACAACCAGTCGCCTTGACCGAAAAGGCGAGAGTAGGAGAGGTTACATCTGCCGCTTCTTCCTATACCTTAAAGACGAACTCCTTTGTCCGTTTCGCCCGCTTGGGAAACCAGAATAAGATAACAATGACCGTAACTGTCCCCGAAGGAACCGATGCCGTATTCGGACTGTCGTTTGTAGATTGCAGCGACAAGGAAGAAAAGGCGCGTATCTTTATTGAAGATAAGTACGGTTATCTGAAAATGAAAGAAGTGGCAGTAAATGAAAAGACAGGCGAATGGAACGATGCGCTTTCTATCACAGAGCGTACCATCGTTCCGGCCGCAGACAATGTATATCACATCGAAGCCTACACCGAACAATCCGTATGTGTAGTCTATGTCAACGGCAGATACGCTTTCACCAACCGTATCTACGATTTGGCCAAGAACCCGTGGTCTGTCTTCTGCTCCAATGGCGAAGTCACCGTATCCGACATAAAACTGAGTACTTATTAACCCGAAAGTAACATCTTTTACAGCGTTTGAAACAAATGTGATAGGCGCTCTGCTCCATTGCGCCTATCTTTGCACTGTAAACAAGAAATGTAATATCATAAAATAAGTAGCAACCTTAATACCATAAAACATGAATGTATTTTTGCCTTTGAAAAAACTTCAGACTCTTCTGATTTGTTTTACACTTATGACTGTTTCACTCTCACTCCGAGCGGCTGATTCTTCCTTATTGATAAAGGATTTGGGAGAAGGGCATTGTCTGGTACGTGTCAACGCAAATCAGAAATACCTGCTGTTGCCCGTAGAAGACGCATCTCCCGACGTTCGTATCAGCATGATTGTCAATAATAAGGAAGTGAAGAACTTCGATGTCCGCCTGGCTGTTAATAAAGTGGATTACTTTGTTCCGGTAGACCTTTCCGATTATTCCGATCAACTGATTTCTTTCAAATTCAAACTGAACTCGAACGACCCGGTTCGCGTCAACCTTTCACCGGACAACACTGCCTGCTGCAAGGAAATGAAGTTATCCGACACATTCGATACTTCCAATCGCGAGAAGTTCCGCCCCACTTATCATTTTTCACCTCTTTACGGATGGATGAACGACCCGAACGGAATGGTATATAAAGATGGTGAATACCACCTGTTCTACCAATACAACCCTTACGGCTCCAAATGGGGAAATATGAATTGGGGACACGCCATCAGTAAAGACCTGATTAACTGGGAACACCGTCCGGTTGCCATTGCTCCCGATGCTTTCGGAACGATATTCAGCGGCTCGGCAGTAGTAGACCATAACAATACCCCCGGCCTCCTTACTAAACACAAAACGGCGACCGCCAGGTACAAAGCATCGCTTACAGCACCGACAACGGACGTTCATTCACCAAATATGAAAACAATCCTGTCCTGGTTTCCGAAGCCCGCGATTTCCGCGACCCGAAAGTCTTTTGGTACGAAGGAACAAAACGTTGGATTATGGTGCTTGCCGTAGGACAGGAGATGCAAATCTTCTCTTCTCCAAACTTGAAAGACTGGACATTTGAAAGCAGCTTCGGCGAAGGATACGGCGCTCACGGTAATGTGTGGGAATGTCCCGACCTCTTCGAACTTCCCGTGGAAGGAACCAATGAAAAGAAATGGGTACTGCTTTGCAGTCTCGGTGACGGCCCTTTCGGAGATTCCGCCACTCAATATTTTGTCGGCAGCTTCGACGGAAAGAAATTTGTCTGTGACAACCAGCCGGAAGCTACCAAATGGATGGACTGGGGAAAAGACCATTACGCCACCGTGACTTGGAGTGATGCCCCCGACAACCGTCGTATCGCTATCGCATGGATGAGCAACTGGCAGTATGCCAACGACGTCCCGACTTCCCAATACCGTAGCCCGAACTCTGTTCCTCGCGACTTGAGCCTGTTTGCCGTAGACGGTGGGATTTATCTCAAATCCGCCCCTTCTCCCGAACTGCTGAAACTGCGCGACATCTCAAAGAAACGTTCGTTCAAAGTAAGCGGAACACGCACGGTCAAAGAAATGATTCCGGGCAACGAAGGTGCTTACGAAATAGAACTGGCCATCAAGAACCAACAGGCAGATATTATCGGCTTCCGTCTCTACAACGATAAAGGCGAGGAAGTGGATATGCAATATGATATGAAAGAGAATAAATTCTCTATGGATCGTCGTAAAAGCGGCAATGTCAGCTTCAACGAAAACTTCCCGATACTGACATGGACAGCTATTGAAAGCGGTAAGAACGAACTGAAACTTCGCCTGTTTGTGGACAAATCAAGTATAGAAGCCTTTGGAGACAACGGACGTTTTGCGATGACCAACCAGGTATTCCCGTCGGAACCTTACAGTCATATTGACTTTTACAGCAAGGGCGGAGCTTATAAGGTAGATTCATTTGTGGTTTACCGGTTGAAGCCATAGGCTTCTTCTATGCAATCTATACGCTCTTTTCCCGATTCCCTACGGCAGAGTATATCTACCCTTACGGATTACTACACTTAAGGTAACGGTATACTTCTGTTAAGCCTACGGTATAAGTAGCTTACCACGGCCGTGGTAGCTTCTTCTCACAGCCATGAAGAGAACCTACCACAGCCATGAAGAGAATTCGTCACGGCCGTGACAAACTAACAATATCGTAGCTTCCATCCTATTATAGCGGTAGGAAGCAAGAATCGGATAAGGGGCAAACAGGTTTACTCCCGTAGGGGCGGACACGTTAAGCCCTAAGTAAGAGTGCAGAAATAGAAGTATTGCAATCATTCTGCATAGCTTGTAGGGGGCTGACTAAAAAGTCGAATCTATCTCCACTCTCCTCCTTCCCGGAAGGAGGGGAAGCCATTCGGATAATATAACTCTCGAATTTTAAAAAACAGATATAACAATGGAAAACAGTAAAAACTCTTCTCTCTCCAAACTCATTCCGGTGATGCTATGTTTCTTCGCCATGGGATTCGTTGACTTGGTAGGCATTGCTTCCAATTATGTAAAGGCAGACCTTGGTCTGTCGGACTCACAAGCAAACATTTTCCCTTCACTCGTCTTCTTTTGGTTCCTGATTTTCTCCGTACCGACAGGGATGCTGATGAGCCGTATCGGTCAGAAGAAAACCGTATTGCTCAGTCTACTTGTGACATTCGCTTCGTTACTATTGCCGATTTTCGGTGACAGTTATATACTGATGCTGATTTCTTTCTCCCTGTTAGGCATCGGAAATGCGTTGATGCAGACTTCTCTGAATCCGTTGCTTTCCAACATCGTGCGGGGTGACCGCCTGGCAAGTAGCCTTACTTTCGGTCAATTCGTGAAAGCGATTGCTTCTTTCCTTGCGCCATATATTGCCATGTGGGGAGCGACGCAAGCCATTCCGTCTTTTGACTTGGGTTGGCGTATTCTTTTCCCTATTTATATGATAGTAGCTATTGTCGCCATTCTCTTACTGAACGTCACACAGATTGAAGAGGAAAAGGAAGAGGGCAAACCGTCTACTTTCGGTCAGTGCCTTGCCTTGCTCGGCAAACCGTTTATCTTACTTTGCTTTATCGGCATCATGTGTCATGTCGGCATCGATGTAGGTACAAACACTACCGCCCCGAAGATTCTGATGGAACGTATCGGTATGGGACTGGACGATGCCGCTTTTGCAACAAGCCTTTATTTTATCTTCCGTACGACAGGCTGCTTCCTGGGTTCTTTCATTCTGCGCAAGATGTCTCCGAAATCTTTCTTCGGCATCAGCGTAGTAATGATGCTCGTTGCCATGATAGGTTTGTTTATCTTCCACGAAAAAGCAATTATCTATGCTTGCATCGCCTTGATTGGTTTTGGCAATTCTAATGTATTCTCTGTCATCTTCTCGCAGGCATTACTTTATCTGCCGGGTAAGAAAAACGAAGTTTCCGGCTTGATGATTATGGGGCTTTTCGGTGGAACGGTATTCCCGTTGGCAATGGGACTGGCTTCGGACACTTCACTGGGACAGAACGGAGCGATTGCCGTTATGACTATCGGAGTGCTTTATCTGCTGTTCTATACGCTCCGTATCAGAAAATAATTTTATATTTGGGAATCAATTAAACTCTGTTTATCATGAATAATATAATAGTAGGAATGGGCGAAGCACTATGGGATGTGCTGCCCGAAGGAAAGAAAATAGGTGGTGCTCCGGCAAACTTTGCTTACCATGTTTCACAATTCGGCTTTGACAGCCGTGTAGTCAGTGCGGTAGGCAATGACGAATTGGGTGACGAGATAATGTCGGTCTTCAAGGAAAAGAAACTGAACACTCAGATTGAACGGGTAGATTATCCTACGGGTACGGTGCAGGTGACACTGGATGCTGAAGGTGTGCCCTGTTATGAAATCAAAGAGGGTGTCGCTTGGGATAACATTCCTTTCACGGACGAACTGAAACGCCTGGCTCTGAACACACGTGCCGTCTGTTTTGGTTCATTGGCGCAGCGCAATGAAGCAAGCCGTGCCACTATCAACCGCTTCTTGGATACAATGCCCGATATAGACGGACAATTAAAGATATTCGATATCAATCTCCGTCAGGACTTCTACACCAAAGAAGTATTGCGCGAGTCTTTCCAACGTTGCAATGTCTTGAAGATTAACGATGAAGAACTGGTGACTATCAGCCGTATGTTCGGTTATCCGGGGATTGATTTGCAGGATAAGTGCTGGATTCTATTGGCCAAGTACAACCTGAAAATGCTGATTCTGACTTGCGGTATCAATGGCAGCTATGTATTTACTCCGGGTGTTGTCTCTTTTCAGGAAACTCCGAGAGTTCCCGTAGCTGATACGGTAGGGGCAGGCGATTCTTTCACAGCGGCTTTCTGTGCTTCTATATTGAATGGCAAGCCGGTTCCCGAAGCACATAAGTTGGCGGTGGAAGTCTCCGCTTATGTCTGCACGCAGAGCGGGGCGATGCCGGAACTGCCGCAGGTGTTGAAAGACAGACTATTGTAAATTGTCTTTAGAATATAAGGGTAGGGGCATATCTTAAATCAGGAGATATGTTCTTACTCTTTTTATAATTATTTTCCTTCTTCCGTTGAAAATTATCTTGTTTTTTAAAGAATGTTTCTTCGTAGGTTGTGTCATAAAATACCTACCTTTGCATAAACTTAATAACCCGCTTTGCTTGTTCCGATTACGATTGGTGGAGAGAGCTATTAATAATATGAATAAAAAAATAGAATAGCAATGACAAAAAGAGAAGCATTAAAGTTGTTTCAGGACAAGAAAGTTCGTACGGTATGGGATGACGAACAGGAAAAGTGGTATTTTTCCATAGTAGATGTGGTGGCGGTGCTAACTGATAGTGTAGATTATCAAGCTGCAAGGAATTACTGGAAAGTATTGAAAAACAGGCTTTCAAAAGAGGGTAATGAAACGGTTACAAATTGTAACCAGTTGAAAATGCAAGCTGCTGACGGTAAAATGAGATTGACAGATGTAGCAGATACGGAGCAACTTTTCCGTCTTATCCAATCTATTCCTTCACCCAAAGCAGAGCCTTTCAAACAATGGATGGCACAAGTAGCCAGCGAGCGTATAGACCAACTGCAAGACCCGGAACTGTCCATTAATCAAGCAATGATGGATTATAAACGTTTGGGCTATTCGGATAATTGGATTAATCAGCGAATCAAGAGTATGGAAGTCCGCAAGGAGCTGACGGATGAATGGCAACGCAATGGAATCAACGGTACTCAATATGCTTCATTAACGGATATCATTACTCAGGAATGGAGTGGAAGAACAACTAAGGAATACAAGCAATTCAAAGGATTGAAGAAAGAGAATCTCCGCGATAACATGACGAATCTTGAGTTGGCACTTAATACTCTTGCTGAAGCTTCAACGGCAGAAATCTCGAAACAGAAGAACCCCAAGGGATTCAATCAGAACGCCAAGGTTGCCAAAAGTGGTGGTAGTGTAGCCAAGGCTGCAAGAATGCAACTGGAATCACAATTAGGACGTCCTGTCATATCTTCAGCTAAAGCGAATGATTATTTATTACCGGATGACATAGAACAAGGCGATGAATAACTGCTTTTCCTTTACTAAAAGGCTGAGCTGGTAATGAGACGTACAGGCATAAAAAAAGGAGCAACGCCTTGCTCCAACCTTTGTTAACCTTAAATCTAATACTATGAAAAACACATTGCAAAGATACGGACTTCTGTGAAATCTGCAAATAATCCAAATAAAAAGAGATGTTTTATAACATTGATTAAGCGTTTTGTTTATGCTTTACACTTTTGTTAATAATTTCCCGCCAAATATTTGTAGTCGTTCCGCTTTCTGTCAGAAGGGTAATTAGTAGAATAATCGAGTGATTATTAGCGAACTCGCGTATTTATTTTTATTTTTGTTCTGAATTAATGCAGAATACTATGAGTACCCCACAATTTCAGATAAAAAGCCTGTTACTACTGGTATTATTACTTTTTTCGGGCCGGACTTTCGGACAACCGATGCTTGGAAGCGACGCTTCTTCCGAAACGGTTGTTTTTGAACTGAACAATAAGGATGCTTTGAAACTTCTCAAAGGTAAACTCGGACGTAAGGATTGGGACAGAATACAACAGACGCCATTTGCCCGTTTTACCAAAACATGGACTGAACTTCCCGCCAAAGGGCATTTCCTGCTAGCTGATGTAGAACGGAATGAAGTTCATTACCGGTATGCTCCGGTGATTCCCTTTCATGTTTTTCTGTTCAAAGAGTATGGGGTACTGACCCTTTAAGTGGTTGATGCCGAAGGAACAATCAGAAAAGATGCTAAAGTACGTGTTGGCGGCAGGGCGGTATATTACGATAAAGACAGCCAGACGTATACGGATGATAACTGGTCGCAGAAAGAACAACATATCCTGACGGTGGAGTTAGACAAATTCAGGGCAGTATTTGATTTGCGGAAACATCTTGTTTCGCCTTGGTATCGGAATGATTATGGGCAACAAAGCGGCCCGGAATTTTATAGTTATCTGATTACGGATAAGAATAAATATAAACCGGGCGAGACGGTTCGCTTTAAATCTTATGCTCTTTCGGAGCATAAACGACCTTTGAAACAGGAACTTTCTTTATGGATGCGTACCGGTTCTTCCGGACGCGACTATAAGAAGATAATGCCTGTCACTCCTTATCATCCGGGGGGATATGCAGGAGAATTTCAGTTGGACGATTCATTGAATCTGAAGTTAGACCAAATGTATGTCATGCAGCTTCGTGACAAGCGGGGGCGTATTGTCAGTTCTACGGGGTTCAGATACGAGGATTATGAGCTGAACGGGAATAAGTTGCTTGTTAAGTTGGCTTCGAATGTGCAGTATGCGCCACAGAGCAACCGGATAGATATTAGTGCCACGGATGCCAACGGACTTCCTCTGCGGGAAGTGAATGTGGAAGTTACCATCAAGAGGGAGCAAGTGTTGAAATCTTATACGGAAATCCTCTCTTTGCCGGATACGTTGATGTCTGTGCAGGTGGAACTGGATGTCTCAGGAAAAGCCTCGGTAGATATTCCTTCTAAAATATTCGGCGCTTCCGACTGCTTTTATAGTGTAAATGCCGTGTTGCTGACTGCCGATAATAACCGGTTGGAACAATACGACAAGGCAACCTTTTATCATTGCAACCATGATATACAATATACGACGCAGGCGGATACCATTACTTTCTCATTCTTCGACCTGGGCGTGGAACGTCCGGTAGCGGCGGAACTGGTTTATGGAGATAAGAAAGAAGTAAAGAAAATCCGTTTGCCTTATCGGGAACCATTCAACCAGTCTGTTTCCGACTATCGGTTTAAAATCCCTGAAGCGGATTATGAAACAGTCATTACTGCCGACAGACTGGATTCCGGATTGAAATTGAACGGTGGCATAGAAAAGGACTCGTTCTGCGTCTCTCTTTCCAATCCTCTGCAACTGGAACTTTCCTGGTATGTATATCAAGGCAACCGGTTATTGCAAAAAGGCTCGGGGAAGGAGATGGAATATCGCTCTGGTGAAGTTGACCCATCTTCTGTCTATTACGTGGAGATATTCTATTTTATGGGAGATAAGGAATGTATGCTGAAACGCTCGTACACATCTCCTTCCGAACGCCTATTGATTGAATCCGATTTGCCCGAACGTGTGTATCCCGGACAGAAAGTAACCACAAAACTGAATGTAACGAATATCCAGGGACATCCGGTCGCCAATGTTGACTTGACGGCTTTTGCTGTGAATAGTCAATTAAATTATTATGTACCCGATTTGCCTTATTATGGCAGCGCTCCCTGTCCGCGTGAGCAGCGTGCTTCTTATTCGATGCAGCAAAAAGAATATCTGCATACCGGCAAATTGGATTATCAACGTTGGAACCAGTTGCTTCATTTGGAAAAGTTGTCTTATTATCAGTTTGCCTATCCTTCGGGAAAGCTGTTCAGGCAGACGGCGGACACTCCGGACGGGACGACCCAGTTTGCTCCTTATGTGATGCTGAACGGGGAAGCGGTGAATATTTATGTGATTGAGCAGGACGATGTTCCCTGTTATTTCTCGTGGACGGAGCAGCCGAAAGGATATTCTTTTCCTGTGCTTCGTCCGTCGGCAAAGCAGAAGATAACTTTGCGGATGCACGACAGGGCTTTTATTATTGACTCTTTGGCTTTTGAACGGGGAAAGAAAACGATACTTAGTTTCGATATGAACCAATTGCCGCAAGGAGTGTCAATGGTTTGGCTGAGACAGAAGAAAGGGAAATCTTATGATTATAAGTTTACTCCGGAAGAGAGAAAACGATATGAACGGTATCTTTGCCGGCTTCCCGTAGCGGAAGGGTGGGGATATACTTCCCTTGAACATAAGGAGAATTTGTTTCCTGTTTCACTTCAGGGATTGCCGCGTTATAAGAAGAATATATTGGCAGGGCCGGTAGAACCGGGATTTTGGAAATATATGAATGGCGTACTCTACCGGCATGAGGGCGGTTTCTCTTATGAGTTTGAGGGGAATGTAGTCTATAAGTATAAGGATGACGAGCTGTGTCCGCGCCGTTTATACTTTTCATCTGTGGCTAAGATTCCCACTTTGGACGATTTCCACTTGTCGCCGGAAAGATTCCGTAAGCTAGTGGAAGAACATAAGAAAGGAATCAGTTGGCATCCTTCCCGGATTTATTTTTCTTTGCCGGACAAGAAGTTGAACTTCCGTCTTCCCAAAGAAAAGGATTCTACCGGAGTGGCAAACTTGTTCTTCAGAGATTGTGCTACCGGGGAAATGCACTACCCGGATACACTGGTGCGGAAAAGCAGGATATATTCAAAACTTCCTGCGGGCATCTATGATGCTATTCTGCTTTATAAGAATGGGAAGTATCTGAAGCGGGACAGTTAGCGGATAGGTTCTTATACTTATATGGACGTTAATATGGAATCTCTGTCATTGCATGAATGTGATTCTTTATCTGCCAAATGGCTTTTGGCGGGTGGAGAAGCTGGTTTCATCGGAACGAATCCGTCTTTTAATAAGACGATGAGGATAACGCAGTATGTTCGCCATTATGGAGGAAAGATTTGCGGGTATGTCGTTGATTCTACGGGAGAAGGACTGATAGGATGCAGTGTGTTGGTGAAAGGAACGATGGAAGGGACGATAACTAATGTGGACGGATATTTTGAAATGGATTGTGACAGGAGCGGAGATTTGCTTCAGATTAGTTATATCGGATTTAAATCACAGGAAATAATGGCAACTCCCGGCATGAATCTGATGATTACGTTAGAAGAAGATAGTCAGGCGTTGGAAGAAGTGGTAGTTGTTGGATATGGAATAAATGTCAAGCGTTCGTTGACGGGAGCTGTTGCCGGACTTTCGGCGGATTCTTCTACCCCGGCTTCCGCGCCTTTAGAGAAACTGGAAGAACAGGATAAAGAAACTAAGGACGAAGTGGATGCCGGTCAAATCTATAATGAGTTGATGCAATTAAGCGGATTGCGCCGGAACTTCTCGGATGTAGCTTTCTGGCAACCCCGCTTGTTGACGGATAAAACCGGAACAGTCCGGTTTGAAACGACTTTCCCTGATAATATGACGAAATGGGAAGCGGTGGTCTATGCTATGAACCGACGTTTGCAGACGGGCACTTTCCGCCGTTCCGTCCGCTCCTATAAGCCGTTGATGGCGGAACTGAAAACTCCCCGTTTCCTGATAGATGGAGACCAAAGTGCATTGGTCGGAACGATTCGTAATTATTTGGAAGGGCAGCAGATAAAAGGCAATGTGCAGTTCAGTGTTGACGGGGATGCCAGGATGGAGCGGGAAGTAAATCTGACGCAAGGATTTCATGAAACGTTGCCGATGCAGGTCGCGAATACCGATAGTGTGACAATGAGTTATCTTTTCACTCGTGACGATGGATATAAGGATGGGGAAGAATATACAATTCCTGTATTACCGCAAGGTACGGAACAGGCTGAAGGTACGTTAAGTATCTTATCCGATACGAAAACGTTCAAAGTACAATCCGGCAAGGATGAAGAGGTCACGGTTAGTATCATGGACAACCAACTGGATGTTTATAAAGAATCGGTGAATTACCTGAACGGATACAAATATTTATGTAATGAGCAACTGGCATCCAAATTAATAGGTTTGTTGGCCTATCAAAAGTTGATGCAAAATAAAGGCAAACCGGGAGAAACGGATAAGGCAATCAAATCTATTGTCCGCAAGTTGGTGAACAATCAGAATAAGCAGAAGCTATGGTCGTGGTGGGGAAATATGGAAAATACTTCTTACTGGATGTCGGCACATATCCTGCGGGCTTTGAAATTAGCGAAAGATGCAGGCTATACAGTAGACTTGAACCTGAACGGATTGGAAATAAATTATGCCCATATGCGTCCTTATCGGGGGATGAAACTGGATGATATAGAAATACTTCATGCATTGTATGAATGGGGAGTTCGGGCGGATTATTCTTCTGCTGTCAAATTGTTGCAACCGTTTGTCCGGCAACAGGAACAGAAGGAGGATTCACTGGCAAACAGATATAAGGATTACCGTCCTCGCTCGTATCTGAAAGAAAAGCTGCTTCTTTGGGAAATCAAACAGCAAGTGGATTCAGTAAATATAGGCGATAGTGTGAATCATTATTTGAAAAGAGATATATTGGGCGGTGTTTATTGTGATGACGGGCGGCGTACTTCTTTCTGGTCTTGGGAAGGAAATAAAATGATAAATACTCTGATTGCTTACCGGATTATCAAGAATGATTCTTCCTTATATAAGCTGAAAGACAAGATGCAACTATACATTCTGCGGACTAAAGACCGTGGTTGGAATACTTATCAAGCTTCTTCTGCCGTGGCAACCATCCTCACTGATATATTAAAAGAATCGAAAGGCACAACGGGGACACCTGTATCCGTGAGCGGTAAGGACAACAAACGAATTACGGAATTTCCTTATCAAGCCCGGCTGACAGCGGGAGAGAGTCTGCTTATTTCAAAAACAGGAAAAGAACCTTTATTGTATAGTGTCTATTCGACGAAGCGTGTAATGGACGCTCGTGAAAGCGATTCATTCAAGGTAGAATCGACTTTGGGGACGGACTCCTTAGTGGCGGGTATGCCTGTCACGCTGACGGTTACCTTGCAGGTGAAACAGGAAGGAGCACAGTATGTAATGCTCGAAGTTCCTATCCCGGCAGGTTGCAGCTATGCTTCAAAACCTGTTAATTTTTCCGGTGGCGAAGTGTATCGTGAATATTTTAAGGAGAAAACCGTTATCTTTAGCGAAAAATTACCGATAGGTACTTATAGGTTTACGATTCCTCTGCTTCCACGGTTTACCGGTAAATATACACTGAATCCTGCGAAAGTGGAATTGATGTACTTCCCGGTAGTGAATGCTAATAACGAAGGGAAAAGAATTTGGATTACAGAAAGAAAAACGAAAGAATGAAAACAATTAAAGCGATGAAATATACGAAATGGATAGTGAATTTGTTTTGTCTTTTAGGGATGGCTGCCTGTCGGCAGGATGCTCCCCGTTTCCGTATTGGGGTGGCTCAATGTAGCGATGATTCGTGGCGGCACAAGATGAATGATGAAATTCTCCGTGAGGCGATGTTCTATGACGGGGTATCGGTCGAAATACGTTCTGCCGGAGATGATAATCGCCGGCAAGCGGAAGATATTCATTATTTTATTGACAAAGGGGTTGATTTACTGATAATCTCTGCCAACGAGGCAGCTCCCATGACTCCGATAGTGGAAGAAGTCTATCAAAAGGGAATCCCCGTCGTTTTGGTAGACCGGAAGATTCTTTCTGATAAATATACTGCATATATCGGTGCTGATAATTATGAAATAGGCCGTGCGGTGGGAAACTACATTGCATCCAGCCTGAAAGGGAAAGGAAATGTGGTGGAGCTTACCGGCTTAGGTGGCTCGACTCCTGCTATGGAACGGCATCAGGGCTTTATGGCTGCCATCAGTAACTTCCCGGATGTCAAACTGATTGACAAGGCGGATGCTGCCTGGGAGCGTGGCCCGGCAGAAGTGGAAATGGATAGTATGCTCCGTCGTAATCCGAAGATTGATGCCGTATATGCTCATAATGACCGTATAGCTCCGGGAGCTTATCAGGCCGCCAAGAAAGTGGGACGGGAAAAGGAAATGATGTTTGTCGGTATCGACGCTCTGCCGGGTAAAGGAAACGGACTTGAACTTGTTCTTGATAGTGTGTTGGACGCCACCTTTATTTATCCTACCAATGGCGACAAGGTGTTGCAGTTGGCGATGAACATCCTTGAGAAAAAGCCTTTTCCTAGAGAAACTGTGATGAATACCGCTGTTGTAGACCGTACGAACGCACACGTCATGCAACTCCAGACCACTCATATATCAGAACTGGATCGGAAGATAGAAACCTTGAACGGACGTATCGGCGGGTATCTGTCACGTGTAGCAACGCAACAGGTTGTCATGTATGGCGGTTTGGTCATTCTTTTATTGGTGGCAGGGTTGTTATTAGTCGTTTATAAGTCGCTTCGCTCTAAAAACAGGCTGAATAAAGAATTGTCGGAGCAAAAGAGACAGTTGGAAGAGCAGCGCGATAAACTGGAAGAGCAACGGGATAAGTTAGAGGAACAACGTGACAAACTGGAAGAACAGCGTGACCAATTAATACAGCTTTCCCATCAACTGGAAGAAGCCACCCATGCCAAACTTGTTTTCTTTACGAACATCTCCCATGATTTCCGTACTCCATTAACTTTGGTTGCCGACCCGGTAGAGCATCTGTTGGCCGATAACACATTAAGTGGTGACCAGCACCGGATGTTGATGCTGATACAACGGAACGTAAATATCCTCTTGCGCCTGGTCAATCAGATTTTGGATTTCCGTAAATACGAAAATGGCAAGATGGAATATACTCCCGTTCCGGTAGATATTCTTTCCTCTTTCGAAGGTTGGAACGAATCTTTCCTAGCGGCAGCCCGCAAAAAGCATATTCATTTTTCTTTTGACAATATGCCGGATACGGATTACCATACATTGGCGGACATTGAGAAACTGGAACGTATTTATTTCAATCTGCTCTCCAATGCCTTCAAGTTTACTCCCGAGAATGGAAAAGTAACAGTCCGCCTGGCTTTGTTGACAAAAGAAGGTAGCCAGTGGATTCGTTTTACCGTATCCAATACCGGTTCAATGATTTCCGCAGAACATATCCGGAGTATTTTTGAACGTTTCTATAAAATAGATATGCATCATGCCGGTTCGGGAATAGGATTGGCTTTAGTAAAGGCTTTCGTCGAACTACACGGCGGAACTATATCAGTGGAAAGTGATGAAAAACAGGGAACTGTCTTTACCGTCGATTTACCGGTACAGGCTTGTGCTTATGAGACTTCTTCTTTGGAAGACTCTCCCGCATCTTCTGTTTCCGAAGCTTCTCCCTTAAATGACGCTTTACCCATTGAAGAAGAGGAACTGGAAAAGAACTATGATTCTTCCAAACCTTCCGTACTTATCATTGATGATAATGCGGATATCCGTTCATATGTTCATGGACTACTTTATACAGACTATACTGTCATTGAAGCGGCAGACGGTTCGGAAGGTATCCGCAAGGCTATGAAATATGTCCCGGATTTGATAATCTCCGATGTAATGATGCCCGGTATTGACGGCATTGAATGTTGCCGCCGACTGAAAAGCGAATTACAAACATGTCATATCCCTGTTATCCTATTAACAGCCTGTTCTTTGGATGAACAACGGATTCAAGGCTATGACGGTGGCGCAGATTCTTATATCTCCAAGCCTTTCAGTTCGCAATTGTTACTGGCACGTGTCCGCAACTTGATAGATTCACATCGTCGTCTGAAACAATTTTTTGGTGACGGACAGACATTGGCAAAAGAAGATGTCTGTGATATGGACAAGGACTTTGTAGAAAAATTCAAAGCCTTGATTGATGCGAAGATGGGAGATTCCGGTTTGAATGTAGAAGACTTGGGCAAGGATATGGGACTGAGTCGTGTGCAGCTTTATCGTAAGATAAAATCTCTGACTAACTATTCTCCTAATGAATTACTTCGAATTGCCCGCTTGAAGAAAGCGGCTTCCCTGCTTGCTTCATCGGATATGACTGTGGCTGAAATTGGTTATGAAGTCGGCTTCAGTTCTCCTTCTTATTTTACCAAATGCTATAAGGAACAGTTTGGTGAGAGCCCGACAGATTTGTTGAAGAGGAAAGGATAAGGCAGGGAAATTCTTACAGAAACGGAAATAGATGATTTTAATAAG
>ERZ791659.380-NODE-380-length-31750-cov-3.47048_pt1 | contig 31750 bp, 26 predicted proteins | sample MGYA00510053_ERZ791659 | MGnify/ENA primary metagenome ERZ791659 (study PRJEB30046, sample SAMN00715192) | human gut metagenome | study: EMG produced TPA metagenomics assembly of the A metagenome-wide association study of gut microbiota in type 2... | reverse complement strand
CGGTGTCTGGCTGATATAGTCAGTAGCAGAAACCGAAATCGTACTTTCATCATTAAAGACATCCAGTTCGAACTTCCCTTTGGTATCGGTTTGTGTTATAAAAGATTTTGAGTACTTGCCGTTTAACTTTTGGGAGATGGAGATAACAGCTCCCGATAATGCATCACTATTGGCATTTTTGACAAGTCCCGAAACAGTCAGCATTTCGATGGGAATTAGAGTGTAAACCAGCTGGTTCTCTTCTTCTTTTACACTATAAGTTTGATTCTCCGGTGTTACGTATTGCATCCCTAAATTCTGATTTAATACGATTCGGTAGTTCAACTTCGTCCCTGCTGTTTGTGCTTTCAGCGAACTGCCTTGTGATAAATATGTCTGTTGGTCATTCAACCATGTGACTTGTGTCTGATCGGTAACATCTGTTCCATCTGGCGTTTGCACTTTCAAGTTTACGTCGAGCAGGGTTAGCAGTGAACTGAAAGTAACGGACTGGTTCTCCTCTTTTATTTCAATCTTCTCTATTTGTCCCAACACTACATCTGCAGGAGTTTTCAGATAAACATTATAAGTGCAGTTTTTCAATAGTCCGTTGAAAGTGTAAGTGATGCGGTCGGATACAACGTAGCGTTGTTTCTGGCCGTTCTGCAAGTTTTGTAATTCTATAGTCATGTTCTTGTAAGTGCTCTCACTTCCGACAGGGAGGTTCACCTCCAACGTTCTGACATCTTCAGTCAGTGGTAGAATGGTAAAGTCTTTCCAAACCGCAGCCTCTGCATAGAGTGGAATGGAAGAGGACAGAACACGAATGACGGCATTTTCGGCAATTCCTTCAAAGGCACGTTCATCCGCTATCGGCGGGGTGATGGCGTAACAACTGATGTCTGTCAGATTTTTGCAATTTCCGAAAGCATGGTAGCCTATTTTTTCTGTACAGGCAGGTAGGATAGCCGTTGATAAATTAGTATTGTCGAATGCATATGGGGGAATTTCCGTATATCCGCCTGTTCGGCTTAGGTCAATCAATGTACAGTTGTTCAACCTATCTACGATGCCGAAGTCATGACTATTCATCTGACCGCTGATAATGACCATCGAAACTTTGCCATAGTTGTTTGAACCACCGGTTACTTGGTCTACGGCATTCATGATGCTTCCCGGAGTGAAGTCGTCAATAATCAGTTCGCCTGTTTCCGCATCCCAGTGATTGGCTCCCGGATTTCCCGGGTTTGCCGGATTAAAGTGGAATAAACCGGTGATGGAAACGTCTTCTTTCCCCATTACGAACGAATATACTCCTTCCGTAGACAGTAATTTATCTCCCTGTTTCCACCCCTCAAACTGATAGTTGCTGTTCGGATAGGCATAGACTGAAATCGAAGCTCCTTCACTGAAACGTTCTCCTGAAGTGATATTGAAACTTCCTCCTTCGGCCGGAGAGGCCGTCAGCACCAGTTTGTATTTGATGACTTCCTGCGACGGATCGTCGGGATTGTCGGGGTTGAAGCTATCTGTAGCTTTGAACACAGCGGTTATGGCCGTATTCTTTGCCGGCATGGTATAATTGAAAGAGCGGTTGCGGGAAATTGTATCTCCGTCCTGTATCCAACCGACAAACTGGTAATAGTTGTTGGCATTGGCGCTGAGATAAACAGATTCTCCCAAAGCGTATTGCTGCTTCCCCGAAGGTGAGGTACTGCCTGCCTCGTCGGGGGTGACGTTGACCGTCAAATTGTATCTCTGGCCCGGTTCGCCGGGGTTGGAGGGGTTGAACCCATCCCCTCCTTCTTGTCCCCACGCCGCGATGCTCCAGAGAGCAATGAATAGGCTGAGTATATATTTCATGGATGTTCTGTTTTTATTTGGTTACCATAATTTTAAATGTCTCTTTACCGATGGTTACGATGTAGAAGCCCGGTGCGACGGGGAGGGAGATTGATGACTGTGTCAATATCCGATGCTCAATGACTTGTCCGGTGACATTGCAGACCCTCATTTCATCTCCCGGTTGCGCAGATATTAAGATTTGTCCGGCTCCTGCCGTCACTTGGGCGGTATTCGTGTCCTGAGTTTCTTCTACTCCGGTAATGGTACGGGTAGTCAGACGCAGTTCGAAGCGGTCGGTGCAGAAGCCGGCTTCTGTCGTAAAGGTATAGCTGTCGAGGTCGAGACGCGTTTTGCTTCCTGTCAGCTTATCTGTTAATATCACTTCGTCGGCTGTAACCGTGGCGTCTGCCAGACTCAGGGTATATGTGCCGGCTTTTCCTGCGTAAATGCCTACGGAGACAGTTCCGTTGCTCAACGGTCGTTCGTTGATGGCGTAATATCTGCCAGTAGCGTCCAATGTGAAGAGTTGTGGCACGTCTTTGTCGTCGCTCATGAATTTGGCGGCGTCGCGGGACATTTCATAATCCATGCTTGCTTCGGGATTGATAACTACACGGGTACGGTCGGTATAAGTGTCATCGTTCAAAGTGAAATTGAAGACGGTACGGTTCGGCGAAACGGTGGAACGGGTCGTGGTGCGTTGGCGTACAGTGGCATTCAGTTGGCGGCCTTCGGCAGAGAAACTGATTTCTTTCATTTCCACCGGCTTCTGAATGAAGAATGCCTGCATCGGACTGAGTATGTAGCTATCGTCTTCGGTTGAGACAGCGGTGTAAGTCCGGTTACGGGTGTCCCATATTGTAATGGGAGAGATGTAGTCCATGTAATAAATGTCATAGAAGCATGGATAGGGGTTGCCTATGAAGTTCCAGCTGGCATTGTGAGCGAACTCGGAGGCGTACTCATTCAGTGTTCGTTTTAAGGCATTGCCAGAGAAGAGCCGGTTCTTGTTGTCATTGTTGATGGCTTTCAGAGTGAGTTGGGTTTGTTTGTTGGCTTGGATGATATAGCCGGTTCCGGCTTGCAACGTTCCGTCAGCGGGTACGTCTTTCCAGTTGCCGGTTTCACCGTTGGCTCGTGCTTTACCGTCATAGTAGCGGATGACAAAGAGGGCATCGTTGTCCACTTGCATATCTGCCCTGTTCACATCGAAAGGAAGCGTGATAAACTGCCAGTACTCTCTTTTCAGATTCAACTTGTAGATGACACTATCGGCACGCATGGCTCCGGACTCGCTGAGCAAGTTCGTATAAACGGGGTTGCGGTAGGACCAATTATTGTCGTCATATCCACTAAGAGTGTGGCTTTGGGTGTACTTCTTCATGGAGAGTGCATCGGTGCCTCTGACGGTCAGTTGGCCGTTATCAAATACCGATACAGTTGGATTGTTTTTGAAGCGGATGTCTGCCGCTATAACCAGTTCGCCGGGCACGTTGATGAGGTCTGTTTCATAATTCAGCGGATTGATTGTAGGAAATGCATCCCAACCTGGGGCCAGTTTATAGCTGTTTACGGACCAGAAAGGCACCAAGAGTTCTGTACTGGATTTATCTACACCATAGAGAATATCATAGTCGTTTTCTAATGTAGGCGGTACGGATGCCAGGCAGGTAACTTTCTTGATATTGTGACATTCATAAAATGGATGATAGCAATAAGTCAGTGAAGCGGGCAAAGTGATTTCTGTCAGACTTGTGCAACGACGAAAGGCTTGATCTTTTAATGTTGCCAGAGTTGAGGGAAAAGATACTTCTTTTAATGCAGTACATTGATAGAACGCATTGTAATCTATATTTATGAGTCCTTCGGATAAGTTTGCCTTCTCTAATACTGAACATTGATAAAATGCATAGTGTGAGATGTTATTCAGATTGGCCGGGAATTTTACTCGTTGCAGTGCGGTGCAATTGTAAAAAGTTCCGGGGGAGATATTGGTTACATTAGCGGGAAATTCAATATTTTCCAGACTTTTACAATCCTGGAAAGCATACTCCTGAATTTCCGTCAGACTTGTCGGCAATTTAATTTCTTTCAGCGAGAGGCATTGCTCAAAAGAATGATCTTTAATACTCGTGGCCCCTTCTGGTATAGTTATTTGAGTCAATCCGTAGCATCGGTAAAAAGCATATCTTCCGATACTTTTTAGAGTAGCAGGGAGTTTTATGTCAAGTAATGCGGCTCTCTCGTAGAAGAAACTCTCGGGCAATGATTCTATGGTGGCTCCCGTCATGTCAATAGAAATCAAATGGGTGGTTCGTTGTTTTATTTGATAAAAGTCGTCGTCATTTAGTGGGCCGTTTATCACTAATTCGTTTACATCGGTTACATAATCCACCTGTTTAAGGATTTCTTCTCCTAAAGTTCCGGCTGCGGTCAAGGTTACAGTTGCTTTTCTTGGAGTACTCCCATTGATTACTATTAAATTTGACCAATTAGGGCTTTTGGAGTAAACATCTCCGCTACCTTCCGGCACATAAAATGTTTTCGTATAGTTGAATGTCTGGTTGAATATTTCCGGAGGGGTTTTGCTTTTTAACGTACCGGTATGCAGACGGATACAGTCGTAAAAGGCGTATTGGCCGATGGTGGTCAGTTTTTCTGGGAATACGACTTCCTGCAACAATTGGCATCCCCTGAATGCTTCGGAGCCGATTGTTTTTAAACTGTCTGGTAAGACGGCTTTGGTAATCTGATTATAATCGAATGCTAACTCACCTATATGGGTAGTTATGGTTGGCAACTTTAGCTCTCCCGAAAGGGCACATTCTGAAAATGCCTGTGTTAGTATTGTTGTCAATGTTTTTGGAAAAGTGACCTTTTTCAGATTCGAACATCGGTCAAAAGCATATTCCCCTATGGTTTCTACGTTATCCGGAAGAATGATTTGCTGTAAAGTTGTTTTGCTCTGAAGTCCCGAACTTGGAATTTTATTGTCCGGTATGATTACTTTTGCTATGTTTAGGTATATTAAGTTGGGCATATTGTTCTGGATAAATCTAAAATCGTTTCCATTCAGGTTTCCCGAAATGGTGATACTGTCACAGTTTGCATCTTGTATTAAAGAATTCAGTTGCCCGGCAGTAGGTACTTCTACTGTGACATGGGTTGCTGATACTTGGTTCATGAGCGCCATTCCGATAATGGCCGTTAATAGAGTAGTAATTTTTTTCATAAGCCATTTAATTTATGATGTTGAAGTAAAATGTTGTATATGCTTATTAATTAATCATTCAGGTCTGCCGTTTTCGCTCCCATTTTGAATGATTTTGCTACAAATATTATAAAATATATTTAAAGAAACAAATTCTTTGAGTGGGTATTTGGGAGGCAAAAGGAATGAATTGTTATACTAAAATATCTTATATTTCCATTTAGTTTCTACTTTTCTATGTTTATCCTCTATTTGGGCAACTTATCTTTTTTTTATGTTTTCGGAAAATATTTCTGTTTGGTTACAGGGTAACCACATCCCAATGAAATTTCTTTTAATGTCTCACCTGTTATATACTGCCATTAAACTGTGACTGACAGAAGGGTGAGCGTTATCAATGCTGGAGTGCTGACAACTTATTGGAATACTTTATTGAAGCTGAACTTCTTTTCCCCGCATGAAATAAATGTGATAACTTTCCCCGCTTCATATTTATTCGTACTTTTGGGGTGCAAAATATAAATAGATGATTCTTATGAAAACTGGAAATGCTTGTTTTTTACTATTGATGTGTGTAAGCCTCCTGTTTACAAGTTGTGGAAACTCTCAGAGTAAAAAGGGTGAAGAGAATAAGGTGGGTGATGATAAGGATGCTCACGGTTGTATAGCTTCCGCAGGATATACCTGGAGTGAGGTTCTGAAAGACTGCATCCGTCTTTGGGAGAAAGGAGTACGTGTAGCCGATGTGGCAGATAAAGAAAAAGCCGCCTATATTGTTTTTTCGCCCGATTCGCTGCAAGTAGAACTCTTCTTTTCTGACGACCGCCCGAGCGAAATACTGGATCGCCGCTCTTTACCTTCGGGGGGATACGCATGGAATGTAGAGGATGATGATACGAAGAATGTCCGTCTGGAGAACGATAAATGGACTATTAGTCAACGGGGAAATCTGATTTATCAGCAGGTGGAGGAACCGTAATAGGACCTTTGGAATTTCTGAATTATGGAAAACTTTGCTGCCATAGACTTTGAAACAGCCAACGAGCAACGTACCAGCGTGTGCAGTGTCGGCATAGTAATTGTGCGGGAAGGAGAGATTGTAGATACTTATTATAGTCTGATCCGTCCCGAACCGGAATATTATACCTATTGGAACACGCGTGTGCATGGATTGACACTGGCGGATACGGCAAAAGCTCCGATATTTCCCACCGTATGGCAGGAGATAGCGCCACTTATTGAAGGATTACCGCTCATAGCCCATAATAAAGGTTTTGATGAGAGTTGTCTGAAAGCCGTTTTCAGAACTTATAGCCTAGATTATCCCGATTATGAATTTCATTGTACCTTGAGTACGGCACGAAGACGGATCAAAGGTTTGCCCAACTATCAGCTGCATACGGTAGCTGCCTACTTTGGTTATGAGTTGGAGCAGCATCACCATGCATTAGCCGACGCTGAGGCCTGCGCCTGGATTGCCCGGGAAATAATAGAATAACAAAGAAAAAGAATACGAATATGGATTTAGCATCACTTACCGCAAAAGTTTGCCGCATTGCTATGGATGCAGGAAGTTTCTTGAAAGAAGAGAGAAAAACTTTCCGCAGTGAAAGCGTGGAGAAGAAACATGCGCATGACTATGTGTCTTATGTAGATAAAGAGTCGGAAAAACAGATTGTTGCTGAACTTTCCGTTTTGTTGCCGGAAGCCGGTTTTATTACGGAAGAAGGTTCGGCAGTGTATCAGGATGAACCTTATTGTTGGGTAGTGGATCCGTTGGACGGGACTACAAATTATATCCATGACAACGCGCCTTATTGTGTATGTATAGCTCTTCGGTCTAAAGAGGAACTCTTGATTGGAGTAGTGTATGATCCCTGTAGGGATGAGTGTTTCTATGGCTGGAAAGGTGGAGGTGCGTATGTGGATGGCCAGCGGATACAGGTTTCCAATGTGCAGCAGATGGAAGATGCTTTTCTGGTAGTTGAATTGCCTTATAACTCATGTCAATATGCCCGTACGGGAGAACATCTGATACATAATTTGTATGGTAAGGTTGGTGGTATCCGTATGACTGGTTCTGCAGCTTTGGCAATATGCTATGTAGCCGCCGGACGTTTTGATGCCTGGGGGGAAGCTTTCATCGGCAAATGGGATTATTCGGCTGCCGCATTGCTGGTGCTGGAAGCCGGTGGCCGGGTGACTGACTTTTATGGGAATGAGAATTTTATAGAAGGGCATCATATTATTACCACGAATGGATATCTGCATCCTATATTGCAACAACTGATACAAGAAGTTCCTCCGTTGGGGATGTGACATAAAGAAATAGCCTGATGAAAAATACTGTGAAATATTGGTTTGGTCCTTTGTTCCATCTTTTTTTTCCACGCTGCTGCGCAGTTTGCGGAGCATCACTTATAGAGGGTGAGGATACTATTTGTACTCGTTGCAATATAGATATGCCGCGTACGAATTACCATAAAATGAAGGATAATCCTGTAGAGCGTATGTTTTGGGGAAAGTTTCCTCTGGAACGTGCCACCTCTTATTTCTTTTATCGGAAAGGAAGTGATTTCCGCAGGATTCTGCATCAATTGAAGTATGGTGGAAGAAAAGAACTGGGAGCGGTGATGGGACGTTGCATGGCGGCGGAATTACTGCCGACCGGCTTTTTTGAAGATGTAGATGTTGTCATTCCCGTACCTTTGCATCCCCGTAAACAGAGAGCTCGTGGATATAATCAAAGTGAGTGGATTGCCCGTGGCGTGTTTCAAGTGACAGGGATACCTGTAGATACTTCTTCCGTGATCCGCGAGAAACATACCAATACACAGACCCGTAAATCGATTTATGAGAGATGGGAGAATGTGGAAGGTATTTTTAAACTCCGCCATCCGGAACGATTAGTAGGGAAGCATATTCTGATTGTGGATGATGTTTTGACTACAGGAGCTACAACTACTGCCTGTGCTGATGTATTTCGTGAGATAGGAGGGATACGTATCAGTGTATTGACATTGGCGGTTGCGGAAGCTTGATGAAGATAACTAAATAATGAAAACAAAAAAGGTTCGCCATAATGACGAACCTTTTTGCTCTTCCTCTTGGACTTGAACCAAGGACCCTCTGATTAACAGTCAGATGCTCTAACCGACTGAGCTAAGGAAGAATGTTGCAATCAAGAATTTCAGTTTTGCTCTTCCTCTTGGACTTGAACCAAGGACCCTCTGATTAACAGTCAGATGCTCTAACCGACTGAGCTAAGGAAGAATGTTGTTTTTTCTCAAATGCGCTGCAAAAGTAATAGGATATTTTGAAATATGCAATATCTTTGCAAAAAAAATATCGAAGATGGATAAAATAATTGGGTTGGGCAATGCTTTGGTTGATGCACTGGCAATCATTGAGGATGATAATATTTTGACGGAGATGCAGCTCCCGAAAGGAAGTATGACTCTGATTGATGAAGATAAGTTCTTGAAAATTAGTGAGTATTTCAGCCGGATGGAGACGCATCTGGCTAACGGAGGTTCTGCCGGAAACGCAATTCGGGCAATGGCATGCCTTGGTGCGGGTACGGGATTCATCGGAAAAGTAAGCAATGACTTTTATGGTAACTTTTTCCGGGATAGTCTGCTGGAGCATGGGACAGAGGCGGATTTATTGCTTTCCACTACCCTTCCGTCCGGTGTAGCCTCTACTTTCATTTCTCCTGATGGAGAGCGCACTTTCGGCACTTATTTGGGGGCGGCTTCTACATTGAAGGCGGAAGATCTTTCGCTGGATATGTTCAAAGGATATGCTTACCTATTTATAGAGGGGTATCTGGTGCAAGACCATGATATGATTCTCCGTGCCATTGAGCTGGCTAAAGAGGCCGGCTTACAAGTATGTTTGGACATGGCGAGCTACAATATAGTAGAAGGAGACCTTGAATTTTTCTCTCTGTTGGTCAACAAATATGTGGATATTGTTTTTGCCAATGAGGAAGAGGCAAAGGCTTTTACGGGTAAGGAACCGGAGGAAGCATTGGATATCATTGCCAAAATGTGTAGCATAGCCATTGTAAAGGTGGGTGCCCATGGTTCTCTGATTCGTAAAGGTACAGAGATGGTGCAGGTACAAGCGGCTCCGGTAGAGAAAGGTGACTATTTTGCGGCGGGTTTCTTGTATGGACTGACGTGTGGTTACTCGCTGGAGAAATGTGGCAAGATAGGCTCCCTTCTCTCCAAAGATGTGATACAAGTGGTGGGTACGGAGCTTCAGGTAGCACAATGGGAAAAAATCAAGGAAGAAATTTTATTAATTAATTAGCATATTATCACATAGACATATTATGAAAAGAATTTTAAAGATACGCTGGATGATTACCTTGCTGATTGTAGCAGGAGCCTTTTGTTTTTGGGGGTTTAAGAGTGGTGATAGCCGTAGTTTCCAAATAGCAAAGAATCTGGATATATTCAATTCCATTGTGAAAGAGTTGGATATGTTCTACGTGGATACGATAATCCCTACACGGAGTATTATCCGGAAGATGACCAAAGCGAATTGGAGCAGATGCTGAAGAATTCCTATGGTGGTATAGGTTCTGTGATTACTTGGAATCCGAAACTAAAACGTTCCATGATATCTGAGCCATATGAGAATATGCCTGCTGCCGATGTAGGCTTGAAAGCCGGAGATATTTTGATGGAGATTGACGGAAAGGACCTTGCCGGAAAGAACAACCAAGAAGTCAGCGAGATGCTTCGCGGACAAGTGGGTACCAACCGTTGGATTTCGACATTGTGCGCCGTTCCATCCAATTGCCGTTCATACCTTATTATACAGTGCTGGATAATAATATAGGTTATATCAATCTCAGCACCTTCTCGGGGAATCCTTCCAAGGAGTTCAAGCAGGCTTTTCTGGACTTGAAGAAACGGGGGATGACTTCGTTGGTGATTGACTTGCGGAACAATGGAGGCGGCTTGCTGGATGAATCTATAGAGATAGCCAACTTCTTTCTGCCTCGCGGAAAAACACTTGTGACGACAATGGGTAAGATTAAGCAAGCCAGCAATACCTACAAGACATTGCGTGAGCCGTTGGATTTGGAAATTCCTTTGGCTGTTCTGGTCAATGGCGGAACGGCTTCTTCGTCAGAAATCCTTGCAGGCTCTTTGCAGGACCTTGACCGTGCGGTCATTATCGGTAACCGTACTTTCGGTAAGGGATTGGTGCAGACCACCCGTCCGTTGCCATACGGTGGTACCATGAAGCTGACGACTTCCAAATATTATATTCCCAGCGGCCGTTGTGTGCAGGCTATCGACTACAAGCACCGGAATGAGGACGGCAGTGTGGGACGTATTCCAGACAAGTGTTCCATACGGCTGCCGGACGTGAAGTGCGTGATGGTGGAGGCGTGACTCCGGACATTGCGGTGAAGCAGGAGAAGCTGCCCAACATTCTGTTCTATCTTGTCAATGACAATCTTATTTTCAATTATGCTACGGACTATTGCTTGAAACATCCTACCATTCCTTCAGCAGAGAAGTTTGAAATTACAGATGCCCGATTATGCGGACTTCAAGGCGATGGTGAAAAAGGCGGACTTCAAATACGACCAGCAGACAGAGAAGATGCTGAAGAACCTGAAGGAGATGGCCGAATTTGAGGGCTATCTGACTGATGCTTCGAAAGAGTTTGAAGCGTTGGAGAAAAAATTGTCGCATAATCTGGACCGTGACCTTGACCATTTCTCCAAGGACATCAAGAGCATGATTGCGGTAGAAATCATCAAGCGTTATTATTTCCAGCGTGGAAGCATTATCCAGCAGTTGAAAGATGATGATGATTTGAAAGAGGCTGTAAAGATACTCACTGCTCCGGAAAAATACAAGGAAATGTTGACTGCTCCGGCAGTGACGTCAATGTCTCTGCAACAAAGAAAGGAGACAGCCCCGGTTTTTCTGAGTACCGCTACGAGAGCAAATGAACATGTTTATGATGAAATAGTATAAGGACACTCTTAAGAGGATTCTTTTATTTGCTCCTTAATTTATACCGGATAGTCTCTGTATAAGCCTTTTATACACGACTATTCGGTTAAGTTGTTTGTAGGGTATTAACTTGTTTTATATTTTTGCAGGTGATAATGAAAATATTGACAAGGTTATGAAACAATTGAATTCTCTGAAAGTATGGCTGTCTGTGGTATTGTTGCTTTGCTTCTCTCTTTCCGGACAAGCCCAGTTCCTGCGCACTTCCTACTTTATGGAAGGAAGTAACCAGCGTATGCAGCTCAATCCGGCCTTGATGCCGGGACGCGGTTATCTGAATATTCCCGTGATAGGTTCGTTGAATGCTACCGTCAACTCCAGTTCCCTGGGGTATAGGGATATTATGGACATTATTGAGAACAGTGATGATAGCGACTATTTCATGAGCAATGACTTTATGAACCGACTGGATGCTACCAATAACTGTCTGTCTGCCGGATGGTATAAAGGAAAGAACTTCTGGTCAGTTAATGTGGGGTTGCGTAATGATATCGGTGCCGCCATACCGAAAACCATGTTCCAGTTTATGAATAACATGAGCAGCCGGGAGTTTGGTGACAATATTTCTGACTATTTGGGTATTAACGAAACCATTAATGGACAGAAGCTTGAGATAAATTCCTATGCGGAAGAAGTCGGCCTTGGCTTTGCAAGGAATATCACAGACCGGCTGGCTGTGGGCGGTAAAGTGAAGATGCTGCTGGGTATCGGTAACTTAAAGCTGAACATCAACCAGATTCATGTGGAAACTCCTTCTGTCGGCTCTTCAGGAGTGACGAGTAAAGCTTCCATTCAAGTGGATGCAACTTTGGAGAACTCGTCAAAGCTGTTAGAACTTCCCGAGAATGAGAATGGTGATTATATCGATGAAATCGATTTTGGCAGTTTTGGTTTTGCCGGATATGGTGGGGCTATTGATTTGGGAGTATCTTACAAGTTACTGGATAAATTGACACTTTCTGCTTCAGTTCTTGATTTGGGCTTTATCAAATGGTCTAAATCGAATCCAGTATAGCGCGAGCCAATACAGAGCAGACTTATGATCTTCTTGACCCGGCCTCGCAGCAGGAGTTCATGGATATTGTGAACAGCGGCGAGATTCTTAACTATGACATGTTGCAGCTCAAGACAGAGGAGGCTTCTGAGAAGAGCCGTACCCGTGGATTGACTTCTACAATGGTTCTTGGCGCTGAATATGCCTTACTGAATGATTGGCTGGTAGTGGGTGCCTTGTATACCGGTCGTTTTGCCAAACCGAAAACTTTGAATGAGCTGACTTTCTCTGCCTGCATCCGTCCGACGAATGCTTTCAATGTAGCTGCCAGCTATTCCGTACTTCAAGGAGCCGGTAAAACCTTCGGTCTGGCACTGAAACTGGGTCCTTTCTTTGCGGGAACAGACTATATGTTCTTTGGTAAGAATACGAAGAATGTTAATGCTTACTTGGGTGTTTCTATTCCTTTGGGAAAACAGAAAACTGCTGAAAATTAATAAAGTGAGTTATCAGTTGTCGCGGGTTATCTTTCTATAAAAGAGGATAATCTGCGATTTTGTTTTTACGAAAACGCAAAAAGCTTTATCTTTGCTGGTAAATACCTATAAACAGTACTCATGAGAATTGCAATAACGTTTCTCTTGTTTTTGGTTTTCAGTAGTTTGCTGCAAGCTTCACCCATACCTTTTTCTCCTATAGTGAGGAACTATTCGGTGTCGGATTATAATGCCGGTATTCAGAATTGGGCCATTGCTCAAGACGAAAGAGGAGTGATGTATTTCGGTAATAACAGTGGGCTGTTGGAATTTGATGGAAGTGCTTGGCGGCTGTATGAATTACCGACAAAAGGAATTGTGCGTGCTATATATATCAGTGAAGATGGAAGAATTTATGTAGGCTCTTACGAAGAATTCGGTTATTTTGTCCGTACTCCTTATGACACTCTTGAATATCATTCATTGAAAAATAAGGTGAAAGATTTTGCGTTTCATAATGACGAAATCTGGGATATTGCTTGCGTTCAAGGAGAAATTGTATTTCAATCATTCGGTTCTCTCTTTTTTTATAATGGAAATTCGGTAGAAGGTATTCGAATGAAGAACCTTCCACTGAATTTGTTCCAGGTTGGAAATACTTTTTATTCTCAAAGAATAAATGGTGGACTTTGTGTCTTTTCCGACAGGAAAATGGAAGAACTTATTCCCAGAAAGGTATTTGGAAATAGCGATGTCTTGGCTGGGCTTCCTTATGATGATGCCGTTTTAATGCTTACCCGTAATCAGGGAGGTTTTCTCCTCTATCGAGATGGGAGGGTAGAAAAATGGGAAACCGAATGTGATGATATATTCAGGAAGCATACCATTAATCGTGCGGTGATGACCAAAGACAGTTGCTACGTTGTTGGCACAATATCCGATGGTATATATGCGTTGGATAAAAAAGGAAAGCTGATTTGGAAGGTCAATACGGATAATAAACTACAGAACAATACTGTTTTGAGATTATATTGTGATGATGACAACAATATATGGACAGCTTTGGATGAAGGTATTGCCTATATACACAACAATTCTTTAATCTATTATTATGAACCTCCATTTCGTAAAATAGGCATGGTATATGATGTTTTGGTAAGGGAAAATGAAGCTTATATTGCTTCTAATCAAGGACTTTATTGGCTTAGGGATGGAAAGACTGAATTAGTTCCGGGTTTGGAAGAACAAGCGTGGTTCGTCGATGAATGGGGAAAACAGATTTTCTGCGGGCACAACAAGGGAACTTTCCTTATATCAGGACTGAAATCAAAGCTGGCATCTGATGTAAAAGGAGGGATGTGTATGGAAAAAATTGAATTGAAGGAACAATCTTTTTTGTTGGAGGGAGCTTATGCGCTTCTGAATTTATATACGGAGACTGCTTCGGGAGAGTATTGCTTTACTCGGTCCTTACGTGGGTTCAGTCACATGATTCGTCATATAGAAGTGGACCATCAAGGGAATATTTGGGCGAAACATTTAAGGAATGGTTTGTATCGCTTTCGGATTGATTCGGATATGAAGCAGGTAAAGGATGTGCGGAAGTATGAGAGTTTGGGAGAAGTGAAAGGTGGGAGTTTTACTTTGTTCAAAATCAATGGTCGGGTAGTTTTTTCTAATGGGGAATATTTCTATACTTACGAAGATATGACTGATTCGATTGTTCCCTATGAAACAATGAATGAACAATTGATGGAATTGAAGGGAATCAAGACTGTGAGTCATGCGAACGGAGATTACTATTGGTTTGTGGGCGACAGGACTGTGTATTTGGTGAAGTGTGCGATAAATACTTTCAATATCGAACTTCGGATTCCATATTCTTTGTTTGACGGTCTGGCTGTGGAAGAACGAGGAAGCGTGGTTTATGACAAGAGAAATAATCATTCCTATCTTTGCTTGAATAATGCTATTGCCCGTATTGAAACAGATAGTTCCTCGTTATATAAATCTCAGACTAGGCGTTCTTTATGGATTTCAGAGATGCAGGTTACTGAGGAATTCAGTGATAAACGGAAAACATTGGTCGTGCAGTCGGGAGTCAAGGTCGAACATGAGTTTAATACAGTGAGTTTTACATTGTGCTATCCGGTTTATAACGATTATACTTATAAAGTAAGATACCGGTTGGAAGGGTATTCTGATCAGTGGATACCCGATGGACGCAATTTGCAGAAAAAGTATGCCCGTCTTCCTTATGGAAGTTATGTTTTTCGGGCGGAGATATATGATACTGGTAGAGTTTTGGCATCGGTAGAGTTTCCCTTTGAGATTTTGTCTCCGTGGTATTTGTCTTATTGGGCTGTGGGAAGCTACATTCTGATAGGGTTGTGCCTGCTGGCCTTGCTGCAATATATTGTTTATCGTTTTGTGAAGAAAAAGAAGGATCGTGTGATTGAGCAGCAGCGTGTAGCCCATCAGGCAGAGCTTGAACGGCAAGAGAAGAAGATTATCGAGTTGGAAAAGGAACAGCTTGAGGCCGATTTGCGTTTTAAAAGCAAAGAATTGTCCAGCGTGGTAATGATGAATATCGCTCATCAGGAGTTTTTGAATTCATTGAAAGAGGAGATACAGAAGCAAAAGTTGTCCGGACAGCATAGTCGTAAGAATTTGGATAAGCTTCTCGCTTTGGTTAACAATAATATAGTGTCTGATGAAGAGAGCTGGATAATGTTTCAAGCTAATTTTGACCGTATACATGCGAAAATTTCTTCCGGAATCTGAAACTTCAATATACAGATTTGACTTCAGGAGATTTGCGCTTTTGTGCATTGCTTCGCTTGAATATGCCGACAAAGGAGATAGCGAAGTTGCTCAACATTTCCACGCGTGGGGTTGATGCTGCAAGATACCGGTTGCGCAAGAAATTCAATCTGCTTCCGGAAGAAAGTCTGACTGATTTCCTTATAAATTTTAAATAACTGTTTTACAGTGGAATATTAATGGGGGAAGTATTAATATTGTACTTCCTCTTTTGTTTCTTAGTGATGGGTGTACTTTTGTTGTAGTGCGAGATGTGGAGGTTGTCGCATGCTTTTCTTTTATTTGCAGCAAAATAATATTTCTATAAATTAAAAGCATGAAAGACATGAAGCATTTACTTTTCAAGTTACAATCATTTTTAGTCTTGTTGGTGTTTACTGCCGTTAGTGCGTATGCGCAGAAATCTCCGGTCGATATGAATCGTTTCATCGACGATTTAATGAAGAAGATGACCCTGGAAGAGAAAATAGGTCAGTTGAATCTGCCGGTTACCGGTGAGATTACGACCGGTCAGGCTAAAAGTAGTAATGTGGCCAAACGTATTCGTGCCGGTGAAGTGGGCGGGCTTTTCAATCTGAAAGGCGTGGAACGTATCCGCGATGTACAGAAGCAGGCGGTTGAAGAAAGTCGTTTGGGTATTCCTCTCTTATTTGGTATGGATGTTATTCATGGATATGAAACGGTGTTTCCCATTCCTTTGGGACTGTCGTGTACATGGGATATGAAGGCGGTTGAAGAATCGGCACGTATTGCAGCCATTGAGTCCAGTGCTGACGGTATTTGCTGGACATTCAGTCCGATGGTGGATATTTGCCGTGATGCCCGTTGGGGGCGTGTGTCCGAGGGCAACGGTGAAGACCCGTTTCTGGGAGCAGCCATTGCGCAGGCCATGGTACGTGGTTATCAGGGAAAGGATATGAGCCGTAATGATGAAATCATGGCTTGTGTAAAGCATTTTGCCTTGTATGGTGCCGGTGAGGCAGGACGTGACTATAATACAGTAGATATGAGTCATCAGCGCATGTTCAATGAATACATGTTGCCCTATCAGGCGGCGGTTGTAGGTCGATGGCATTCCTGCCACTGGAAACAAGTGGTTGATGACGGATATACTACGTAAGCAGTGGGGATTTGACGGCTTTGTGGTGACAGACTATACTGGAATTGCTGAGATGACCGACCACGGTATGGGCGATACGCAGACTGTTGCCGCCTTGGCACTGAATGCAGGTGTGGATATGGATATGGTGAGCGATGCATTTGTAGGTACGCTCAAGAAGTCATTGACAGAAGGAAAAGTGACAGAAGAAGCAATTAATGCGGCTTGTCGCCGTATTTTGGAAGCTAAGTACAAGTTGGGCTTGTTCGATAATCCTTATAAATACTGTGATGTGAAGCGTGCCAAGAAGCAAATCTTTACCAAAGAGCATCGTGCTGTTGCGCGTAAGATTGCTTCGGAGAGCTTGGTGTTGTTGAAGAACGAGGGTAATGTGCTTCCGCTGGCCAAAAAAGGCACTATTGCTGTGGTAGGTCCGTTGGCAGACAGCCGCAGTAATATGCCGGGTACTTGGAGTGTGGCTGCTGTATTGAAGAATGCAACTTCTTTGGCTGAAGGTTTGAAGGCGGTAGCAGGCGATAAAGCCGAAATATTGACTGCGAAAGGCTGTAATTTGATGAGTGATGCCGAATATGAGAAACGTGCCACTATGTTCGGACGTTCTTTACACCGTGACAATCGTTCGGACAAGGAGTTGCTGGACGAGGCTCTTGCCGTGGCTGCCAAATCGGATGTTATTGTGGCTGCGCTCGGTGAGTCTTCGGAAATGAGTGGAGAGAGCAGTTGCCGCACGAATCTTGAAATGACCGACACCCAACGCATGCTGTTACAAGAATTATTGAAAACAGGAAAACCAGTGGTACTGGTACTGTTTACCGGTCGTCCGCTGGTACTGAACTGGGAGCAGGCAAACGTGCCGGCCATTCTGAATGTATGGTTTGCGGGCAGTGAGGCAGGTTTTGCCATCGGTGATGTACTGTTTGGTGATGTGAATCCGAGTGGGAAGCTGACTACGACTTTCCCGAAGAGCGTGGGACAGATTCCTTTGTTCTACAACCACAAGAACACGGGTCGCCCTCTTGCCGACGGTGCATGGTTCCAGAAATTCCGCAGCAACTATATAGACATAGACAATGAACCGCTTTATCCTTTTGGTTTCGGCTTGAGCTATACCACATTCTCTTATAGCGACGTGTCTTTGGACAAGACTAGCATGACGGATAAGGGCGAACTGACTGCTACCGTGACTGTGACCAATACCGGCAAGAGAGACGGTGCAGAAGTGGTTCAACTTTATATTCGTGACCTTGTGGGAAGTGTAACCCGTCCGGTGAAAGAGTTGAAAGGCTTTGAGAAGATTTTCCTGAAAGCCGGTGAATCTAAAAAAGTATCTTTCAAGATTACTCCCGAATTGCTGAAGTTCTACAACTACAATCTTGATTTTGTATGCGAGTCCGGTGACTTTGAGGTGATGATTGGCAGAAATAGCCAGGACGTAAAGAAAGCAGCGTTCAAGTTACTCTAACTGATTCTCAAGACGGCAATATGCAGCATTCGAGCCACTGCGTTGAGATGGCATTGTTGCTGCATATTGTCTGCATTTTCACTGCAAACGTTTTGCACTAATATTCTTGTAGTATTTGCCTGACTTGTGTGAGATAATATAATCTATTGAAAAACATGAAGAAAATATTTTTATTAATATTGTGTCTGTCCGCCATGTATCCGGTTGTCAATGCCGGGCGAGTGGTTCAGAGTTTCAATGACGGCTGGTATTATGTTGCGTATAATGACAATCGGTTCCAGAAAGTACGATGTCATGAGGAAGGTTGGGAGCAGGTACATCTGCCACATACCTGGAATACGGATGCCTATTCCACCCGTAACTATCGCAGGGCTTCTTCCTGGTATAAGAAAGAGTTCCGGCTGGAAGCCGCAGAGATGTGGGATAAGCAGCTTTATCTGAAATTCGATGCCGTCAACTCCCTGGCAGATGTATATCTCAATGGCGAGCTACTCACGACCCATAAGGGAGGTTATTCTGCTTTTATTGTAGATATTACAGATAAAGTAAGGAACGATGTCTCCAATTTACTGATGGTGCACGTCAATAATCAGAACAATCAGATACCTCCTTTATCTGGCGATTTCACGATTTTTGGCGGTATTTATCGCGATGTATGGCTCATCAGTGTCGGGAAACAACACATCAGCCTCACCGACTACGCCTCTCCAGGTGTTTATGTCGATTTGCCTTTCGTGAGTGAGGAGAAGGCAGAAATCAGTGTACGCGGGACTTTGGTGAATCGTGATGTACAGCGTGCTGCTTTGAAGTTGAATGTCGAAGTGCTGGATGCCGATGGAAAATCCGTGGTTCAGTCTTTGCGTAATATCAGGTTGGATGCGGAAGGGACATTTGCTGTAAGAAAAAGAACGGTTGCAATTGGAAAATCCGCGACTGTGGTCGCCCGAATCTCCTTATCTGTATAGTGTGAAAGTCTCTTTGAAAGATGAACGTGGCAAGGTGTTGAAAGATGAGATGCGCGTTCCTTTGGGGGTTCGCTGGTTCAGCATGGATGCGCAGGAAGGCTTCAAATTGAATGGGAAACCAATGAAGCTGATAGGAGCTTGTCGCCATCAGGACCAGATGCCGATGGGGATAGCGCTTTCGGATGAAATGCATCGCAGGGATATGCAATTGCTGAAAGATATGGGTGCAAACTTTGTCCGCTTGGCACATTACCCGCAGGATGATGCCGTGTTGCGTGCTTGCGACGAACTCGGTATGCTGGTATGGGAGGAGATTCCAGTGGTCGATTTGATTGCTTTGGGTGACGAGTTTCGCACGAATGCTACGAGCGCCTTGCGCGAAATGATCCGTCAGCATTACAACCATCCTTCTGTCATTATGTGGGGGTATATGAACGAAGCTGTCATTCAGTTGCAGTATCGGGTGAAGAAACAACGGCTCAACGGGTTTTATGAAAACACTTTGGCACTTGCCCGGCATCTGGAAGAGACATTGAAGATGGAAGACCCTTATCGCTTGAGTACGATGGCTTATCACGGCAATCAGATTTACAATCAGATTGGTCTTAGCAATATTACCGATGTTTCCGGTTGGAACCTTTATCAGGGCTGGTATGAGAATGACTTTAAGTCTTTCGACCGTTTTGTAGATGAAGAACACCGTAAATATCCGTACCGTCCGTTAATAATCAGTGAGTTCGGTGCCGGTTCCGATTCGCGTTTGCAGTCGCTTGAGCCACAGATATTTGATTTTTCCATGCAGTGGCAGCAGTTGTATCTCGAATATTATTTGCCCGCTATCATGAAGCGGCCGTTCATAGTCGGCGCCACAGAGTGGAATTTCATTGATTTCAGTTCTGCCAGTCGCCAGGAGACTACGCCACACATTAATAATAAAGGGCTGATGTACAATGATCGCCGCCCTAAAGATGTGTTTTATTATTTTCAGGCATTTTTGCGTAAGGATATTCCGGTGCTGCACATTGCTGTGGATGACTGGAAATATCGGACTGTAGTTTCGGACGGCGAAGCTGTGGAACATCCGGTGAAGGTGTATTCCAATTTGGATAGGGTGGAGTTGTCTGTCAATGGGAAAAAACTCTCTGTACAAGGTATTGAGAATTGCCATGCTGGGTGGCGGGTACCTCTTGTTGTGGGGAGAAACACGCTTGTTACAGCCTCGCCATATCGCAGCAGCCAATATTAGGCAGTTGGAACTTGCAGTGAACGTAGGTAGCAATTGTTTCTTCATGGATGACAAAAGTGATCTTTGTTGGCTTCCCGACCAAGTTTATACTCCTGGAAGTTGGGGCTATGTGGGCGGTGAAGTTTTTTATCGTTCTCCGGGACGTATCGGAACCACAGCCGAGGCAGACATCAAAGCCTATCGCTTCGACTTGTCCGACGGCGAGTATGAAGTGGAACTCCTCTTTGCCGACTTGAATGCACCTTCCGAACGGGTGACTTATGATTTGGGGGGTACTGCTGTCCTCAGCAATGCCGATTTCCGGGGCAGTGTTTTCAATGTTTCTGTCAACGGTCGACTTTGGCTGAACCATTTTTCTCCAGCGATGGAAGTAGGTGGAAACCGTTGCCTATCCAAGAAATTGCGTGTTATCGTAACCGATGGAAACCTTACGGTGGGTTTTGAGGCAGTGAAAGGTATGACGTTCTTGAATGGGATAAAGTTATTTAGAATAGGATAAAAACTCCTTTGCTTTTCTATCTTCTTGCTCTATTATATGAATAGTGCCTAAATATTTATTGTATTTTTATCTTCCTTATAATCTGTTGTTTATGTGATGCGGTAGTAGCAATGATGTACCTCTCTGGTGAACTGTGGTACTCTTGTGGTAGCTTGTTTTTTGACATATATCAACTTCTCCGGTATGTTTGCAAAAGAATTTTAAATCAATACAAAATGAAGAAAAATCTACTAATTACATGTGTGATGTTATTGTTTGCCATTACTTCGATGGCACAGAACAAAATTACGATTTCGGGTGTCGTTACGGACAAGACAGGCGAAACTGTTATCGGTGCTTCTGTTCGTGTAAAAGGGCAGGAGAGTAAAGGTAGTATTACTGATATAAATGGTAAATATCAGATTGTTGATGTTCAGATTGTTGATGTGGCATCTAATACTACCTTGATTTTTAGTTATATAGGTATGCGTGAGCAGGAGATTGCCGTAAATGGGCGTTCAACTATCAATGTGAAGATGGAAGAGGACAGCCAGCTCATTGATGAGGTGGTTGTAGTTGGTTATGGTAGTGCCAAGAAACGCGACTTGACCGGTTCTATCGTTACTGTGAAAGCGGATGAGATTGCTTCTAAGCCTTCTACCAATCCACTGGCATCCATACAGGGTAAGGTTGCCGGTGTACAGGTGGTGAATACGGGCCGTGCAGGACAAGACCCTGAAATCCGTGTTCGCGGTACGAACTCCATTAACGGTTTCAAACCTCTTTATGTGGTAGATGGACTGTTTACGGACAATATCAATTATCTGAACACTGCGGATATTGAATCTATGGAAATCTTGAAAGACCCTTCTTCTTTGGCTATTTTCGGTGTGCGTGGTGCCAATGGTGTAATCATCATTACTACTAAAAGGGCAAAAATAGGGAAGACGATGGTCAACATCAACTCTTCAGTGGGTTGGAAGGTTATTTATGACCGTGTAGGTGTGACGAATGCCGAAGAGTTTAAGATGCTGTACAACGAGCAGTTGATATCTCAAGGAAGCGACCCTTATGATTATACTCAATGGGCTGGTAATACTGATTGGCAGGATGAGATATTCCAGACAGGTTTTCTGACCAATAACAATGTGAGTATTACGGGTGCAACGGATAAGAGCAAGTTTTATTTGGGTTTGGGTTACGTCATGGAAGAAGGTTCCATTAAAACGGAAAAGCTCAATAAGTTTACCGTAAACTTGAACAGTGAATATAGCGTAACCGATTTCCTGCGTTTTGGTTTTCAGCTTAATGGAGTTCGTGCTAAGTATCCTGATGCAAAGGGTGTGGATGGTGCTTTGAAGGCTGCTCCTATTGCTCCTACTCATGACCTTGAATCGGGACTGATACATACGCTGCCCGACTTCCAGCGTGCACAAGTGTGGAATCCTCTTATTGAAACAGAGCTGCGCGGTGCTCACAACAAGTCTGAAAACTATCGCGTGGCAGGTAATGTGTTCGGAGAGATAGATATTCTGAAGAACCTTACGTTCAAAGCAACTTTCTCTATGGACTATGCTTCCAGCCAGGGACGTTCATATTCTCCGCTGATTTATGTTTATAATCCCGATGTGGAGGGGGGGAAAGAACGGTTGACTGAAAGAGAAAGTGTGAACCAAAGCAAGTCTACCTCTCTTGCTGCACAGTCTGACTATGTGTTGACTTATCTCGGACAGTTTGGCAATCATGGATTGACATTGACTGCCGGTCTTACCACCAATTACAATGAGTCTTCCAGTTTGAGTGGTGGACGCAGCCAGCTTGCAGGCTATGGCATTTTGGTGGGCGATGACCCGGACAGATGGTGGCTCTCTACTATCGACGATATATCTACGGCAACTAATGGTGGTTCTCAGAGTGACAGATTTACCATGTCTTATTTGTTCAGAGCATTGTATAACTACAAGAATCGTTATTTACTTAATGCTTCTTTCCGTAGGGACGGCTCATCTGTTTTCTATAAGACAGGTAATACTTGGGACAACTTTTACTCTTTCGGTGCCGGTTGGGTAATGACCGAAGAGAAGTTTATGCAGAACCAGAATGTAATTAACTTCTTGAAGTTGAAAGGCTCTTGGGGTGTGTTGGGCAGCCAGAATACCGGTTCCAGTTATCCAGCATACGCCACCATTGTTAGTTCGGGATCAGCTGTATTCGGTGACAATATCATTGCGGGTAAGGGCCCCAACAAACTGATTTCACCTACTTTGGGATGGGAACGTAATTATTCATGGGAAGTGGGTTTTGACATGCACATGTTCAATGATCGTTTGCAGCTTTCTCCGGTTTATTATAACAAAACAACAAAAGATATGTTGACTTCCATTCCGGGTATTGCAGGCACTGTTCCCGGATTACAGAATGTGGGTGAGATTCGCAATCGCGGTTTTGAACTTAGTGCTTCTTGGAACGACAAGATTGGGGAAGATTGGAGATATGGATTAGGTGCTAATTTGAGCACTATTGATAACAAGGTGCTTTCACTGGTAAACAAAGACTATAATATTATCAGTGGTCCCTCACGTGTTTCCGAAGGTTATCCGATTGGCTATTTCTATGGTTACAAGGTTGAGGGTGTATATCAGAACGAAGACGACATCCGTTTCTCTCCGATTAACTCGGTTGGCTCGGTAACACCGGGTGACTTGAAATTCGCTGATGTTGACGGTAATGGCAAAATTACTGATAATGACCGTACAATGATAGGTAACCCTACTCCTGATTTTACTTACGGTTTTAATGTTAATTTGGGTTGGAAGAATCTGGACCTGACTGTTGACATGATGGGTGTTTATGGAAATGAAATTTACCGTAATTGGGGAAGCAGTAGCTATGCACAACTGAATTATCGCACAGAGCAATTGAATCGTTGGCATGGAGAGGGCACTTCCAATTGGGAGCCCTTGCTCGACCCTTCACACAAAATAAATCAGGAGGCTTCCACGTATTTCATCGAAGATGGCAGTTTCTTCAGAATCCGTAATATCGAACTGGGATATAACTTTGACAAACGACTGTTGAATCGTATCAAGGTACAGTCACTGCGTCTTTATACCAATGTGGAGCCGTAACGGCGGATATACGCCGGAAGTGGGCGGAAGCGCTATTTCGTTTGGTATTGATGGTGGGGGCTATCCTATGCCTACAGTTTATACGATTGGTTTTAATTTGACTTTCTAAAATTATATAAAGACAGACTATGAAGAAGATATTTTATTATATAGCATTTTTAGCAGTAAGCTTTGCACTAACTTCGTGTGAGGATATGTTTGATAGAAAACCGCTTGGACAGCAGACAGAGGATGATTTGACTGGTGGTACTTATGAAACGCAGGTGTTTAATATGTATGCCAAGTTGCGCGGTTTTCATTTGACAAGCGGCAATACTGCATTGGCAATCCACGGTATGCGTTCTGAGGACGCAGAGAAAGGAAGCACATTGTCCGATGGAGCAGCCACCGGCAAGATGTTCGATGACTTTGAATATTTGGCAAGTAATGGGATGATTAAGAGCTACTGGAATGAAAACTATTCATTGATACATAAGGTAAACGATTTGCTTGATGAAATGAGCCAAAACCCGTCATTGACAGAAGGTGACCTTGTCAATAAAGGTGAAGCATTGTTTGTACGTGCCTTCTGTTATTTCAACCTTGTACGCGCTTTTGGTGAAGTGCCTTTGATTGACTTTAAAGTTTATGATGCAGCTGAGGCAAATGTTCCGAAATCTTCTGTGGCAAAGATATATGAATTAATAGATTCTGACCTTACGGAAGCCGAAAACAGTCTGCCCAGAACATGGGAGAAACTTTATATAGGCCGTCTCACTTGGGGAGCTGCCCGTTCTCTTCATGCACGTACATACATGATGCGTAACGACTGGGGGAATATGAAGGCGGCTGCTGAAGAAGTGATTAACTCTGGTTTGTATAATCTGAAAACACCTTATGAAGACATATTCCGGGAAAAAGGTGAAAACTGTAGTGAGTCCGTTTTTGAATTGCAATGTACGGCAACAGAATCACAACCGGGTTCCAATGATATAGGAAGCCAGTTTGCTTCCGTTCAGGGTGTGCGTGGCGCAGGCGAATGGAATCTTGGTTGGGGGCAACACACCGCCACTCAAGAATTGGCAGATGCTTTTGAAGAAGGTGATCCGAGAAAAGACGAAACCCTGCTTTATTTTATACGCAACGGCAAGGACGATCCGGAGTCCATACCTGCTAACAAGCCTTATGGTGAGAAACCAATTTCGAATGCTGATGTCATAGCTAAATACTTTAACAAAAAAGTATATACAGACCCGGCGATGCGTTTGAAATTCACAAAAGGAGGATATTGGGTAAATATCCGTTTGATACGTTATGCTGATGTGGTATTAATGGCTTCCGAAGCTGCTTGTGAATTGGGTGATTTATCTTCTGCCCGTAACTATTTGGAGATGGTGCGTGCTCGTGCCCGCGGCAATAATATTGGAATCTTACCGGAAGTGACGACCAACAACCAGAATGAACTGCGTGAGGCCATTCGTCATGAAAGACGTGTTGAGTTGGGTATGGAATTTGACCGCTTCTACGACTTGGTTCGTTGGGGTATTGCTAAAGAGGTACTTCATGATGCAGGCAAGACCGGTTATCAAGACAGACATGCTTTGTTGCCCATCCCGCAAGACGAAATTGACAAGTCGAATGGTGTATTGGTTCAAAATCCCAATTATTAATCTATAAATGTACTAACTACTTATGAAAAAATATATAGTATCTGTGGCTTCTTGCCTGTTTGCATTGTGTATGCAGTCTTGTTTTCAGGATATGGATCATCCTGCTTTCGACTATCCTGAGAGTACAGGTGAAATACCTACTACCCCCTTGAAGATGTATCTTCCTTTTGATGAAGAGGACATTCGGGATAAAGGTGAATGGGGATTTTTGGTAGCAGACAACGGGAATGCCAAGTTTGCGGAAGACGGAATCGCTGGCATGGCCTATCAGGGTGCTGAAAATGCCTATATTTTGGCCAAGACTCCTTCTATATTGGTAGATAATATACCCACTATCGGTGATTTGACCGTAGCTTTTTGGATGAGAACCACTAAGAATACTTCTGCGCAAGGTTTGTTCTCTATCCCTAACTCTATTAAATTCTGGGGCAACTTCGACATCTTCTTGGAGAATAATAATAGCGAGACTCAGGCATTTTTCAAGGTTCATATCCCATCCTCAATCAGACAGCAAAAGAGAATGATGAAAGATGGGTTGAGGCAAAAATAGATGATATTTTTGGTAGCGAATGGGTGCATCTGGCTTTTGTGTATGATGGCAATACTTCTACCATTACTGTTTATCGTAATGGTGAGGGGGTCTTTACCAAAGAATTGCCTGATTGTGGAAAATTGAAGTTTAATAATGTAGGCGCTTCTTTGGCTGTTGGTGCATTTCAGTTCAGCACTACTCCGAGTCTTACTTCGGGTGCAGGAGCACAAACCTGGGCAAAGAACTTTCCCGGTCAGCTTGATCAGTTCCGCTTATATGACAAGGTGTTGACAGCAACCGAAATTCAGAGTATTTACTCTGGAAAAGAATGAAGCTACACTTTAATCTGATGATAGGATGAAAGTATTATATTTCATAGTATGTCTTTTGTTGGTTGCGTGCGGTGAATGATAATCAACCTGAGGTGAATCAGCCTTTCGAGTTGAAGAATATCATTGTGGGTGACCAACAAAACCAACAGACATTTGAGAATGTTGCTCCCAATGTAGCCATTGTTTTGGAGTTCTCGGATGCTGTAGATGAGGCTTCAGCCCGTAACAATATTGCTTTGAAACATGAGGAGCTTCCTATAAGCTGCGATTATGAGTTCCTGCAAGAGAAAAAAGTATCGGTGACTCCTAAGGAGGGGTTTAAAATCTTGTCATCGTATAAATTGATTGTCAATCCGGGGGTGAAGTCCACCTCCGGGGTACTGCTTTCCAATGGCAAGGTTTGTATGATTAAGACAGGAATGGATGATACTGATAAGTTTGAGCGTATTTCTGATGAGGACTTGTTGACATTGGTACAGAAGCAGACCTTCAAGTACTTCTGGGACTTTGGGCATGAATATTCCGGAATGGCGCGCGAACGTACTACTTCGGGCGATGTCGTTACTACCGGTGGTACCGGCTTTGGCGTGATGGCCATGCTGGTAGCTGCTGAACGGGGTTTTATTACCCGTCAGCAAGCTGTTGAACGGGTGCAGAAGATAGTTACTTTTCTTGATAAGGAATGTACGGCTTATCATGGTGCTTATGCACATTGGATAAATGGCGCAACGGGAGCAACCAAACCTTTCAGTGAGAAAGACAACGGTGCCGATTTGGTTGAAACCTCCTTGTTATTTCAAGGTTTGCTTGCCGCTCGAGCCTATTTTCAAGGAAAATACGGAAGTAGAAAGCAGGTTGCGTGCCGACATAACCCGTCTTTGGGAAGCTATTGACTGGACTTGGTTCCGGAAAAATGGTGAAGATGTACTATATTGGCATTGGAGTCCCGATTACGGTTTTGAGAAGAACCTGGCAATAAGAGGATGGAATGAATGTCTGATTACTTATATACTTGCAGCTTCGTCTCCAACACATGCTATCAATAAAGTTGTATATGAAGCGGGATGGGCTAAAAATGGAGGAATCAGGAATGGAAAATCTTATTATGGCATCACTCTTCCTTTAGGTTCGGATAAAGGGGGACCGCTGTTCTTATCTCAATATTCTTTTCTGGGCATTAACCCGCAAGGACTGGAAGACCAATATGCCGATTACTGGATGCAAAATCGCAATCATACATTGATTAATTACAATTATTGTAAGGAAAATCCTAAAGGATATACGGGCTATAGCGCTTCTTGTTGGGGGTTGACGGCAAGTGACGGTAATACGGGATATTCAGCTCATTCACCTACTAATGATAAAGGGGTAATTGCTCCAACAGCCGCTTTGTCTGCATTTCCTTATACTCCGGAGGAGTCAATGGAAGCGCTGCATTTTTTCTATTATAAGATGGGAGACAAACTTTGGAAGGATTATGGTTTTATAGATGCCTTTAATTTGACGGCAGATTGGTACGATACTCAGTACATAGCCATTGACCAAGGGCCGATAATCTGTATGATAGAGAATTATAGAACAGGTCTCCTTTGGAATTTATTTATGTCTATACCGGAAATCCAACAAGGACTGAAGAAGCTTGGCTTTCAGAGTCCGTGCTTAAACTAAAAGAATGATTATGATGAGAATATTAATATATTTGATACTTTTGCTATACCCTTTTAATTTGATTTCGGGACAGAAAACGCAGAAGCAGCTTTCTGACGACGAACTTATGACCCTCGTCCAGAAGCAAACTTTCCGTTACTTTTGGGATTTTGCCCATCCTGAATCCGGATTGGCGCATGAACGGAGTAACGGTGGTGCCGAGACAGCTACCATTGGTGGGTCGGGATTCGGAGTGATGGCTATCATTGTCGGCATAGAACGTGGGTTTATCACCCGTGAACAAGGTGCTGAACGTATACTGAAGATTGTTCGTTTCTTGAGCGACAAGAATACCGACAGTTATCACGGCATGTGGGCACATTGGATGAACGGTAAAACCGGTAAGACCATTCCTTTCAGCCGTAAGGACGATGGAGCGGATATTGTAGAATCCGCTTTCATGTTCGAAGGCTTGTTGGCTGCCCATCAGTATTTTATAAAGGATAATCCGACGGAAAACCGTATCAGGGGAATGATTAATAATCTGTGGCGCCAAGCAGAGTGGAATTTTTTCACTCAGGGGCAGGATGTGATGTACTGGCATTGGTCACCCAATAACGGATGGGCGATGAATCATCAGATTAAAGGTCATAATGAGTGCCACATTGTGTATATTCCTACTTATCCGATTGCCGGGAGCGTTTACCATAAAGGCTGGGCCAGTGCGAATACTTTTCTGAACGGTTGGGAATATTATGGCATCAGGCTTCCTCTCGGGGACAATAACGGCAAGGGCGGTCCTTTGTTCTTTACTCATTACTCCTACATGGGGCTTGATCCGCATGGTTTGAAGGACCGCTATGCCGATTACGAGGAACAAATGAAGGCCCATACCTTGATTAACCGTGCCTATTGTATCGACAATCCGAAGGGATATAAGGGTTACGGTGAGAAATGCTGGGGATTGACAGCCAGTGACGGTGATAAAGGCTATTCTGCCCATAGTCCCGGAAATGATCGCGGCGTGATTACGCCTACTGCGGCCCTTTCATCCATCCCTTATGCACCGGGATATTCTTTGGAGGCCATGCGCTATTTCTATGAAGAATTGGGTGACCGTCTTTGGGGTGAATATGGTTTCAAGGATGCATTTAATCTGACTGAGGATTGGTTTGCGCCTTCGTATCTTGCCATTGACCAGGGACCGATTATCGTGATGATAGAGAACTATCGCACCGGTTTGATTTGGAAGCTTTTCATGAGCCATCCCGATGTACAGAAGGGGTTGAAGAGATTAGGCTTTACGTCTCCTTATTTGAATAAGGCTGATTAGGTTTGGCAGGATTTGATTTTGGTAAGATTTTATATAGATTAAAAAGGATTATAACCATGAAAAACGTGCTTTTCAATAGTGTATTGGTTGCTTTCGTATTGCTTGTCGCCTCGTGCGGCAAGCAACCGGAAGCTAAGGTGGAGGTGATGTCGTTTAATATCCGTCTGGATCATGTAGCGGACAGTCCATGAATAACTGGAAATACCGTAAGGATAATGCAGCACAGATGATTGCTTATTATGCTCCGGACATTGTGGGCATGCAGGAGGTGGTAAAGAATCAACTCAATGACTTGAAGGAGCGTCTTCCTCAATATACTGCCCTTGGCGTAGGTCGTGCAGATGGAAAAGAGAAAGGCGAATATTGCTCCCTTTTTTATAAGACAGATCGTTTTGAGCTTTTAAAGAACGGAGATTTCGGACTGAGTGAGACTCCCGATTCCATCGGAAAGAAAGGCTGGGATGCGGCATGCGAACGTATCGTGACTTGGGCTGTGTTGAAAGATAAGGTGAGTGGCAGGAAAGTAGCTGCTTTCAACACCCACTTTGACCATGTAGGTGAGGTGGCACGTCGAGAAAGCGCTAAGTTAATACTCGAGAAGATAAAGCAAATAGCGGGAGAGCTTCCGGTAATTATCACTGGAGACTTTAATGGAACGGTAGACTCCGAGCCGGTCACTATATTGACGGAAGGTGGAATGAGGAACGCTTGTTCCACGGCAAAGGTCGTTTACGGACCGACATGGAGCTTTCATGACTTCGGACGTATTCCGGTGGAGAAGCGCAGGCTGATAGATTTTATATTCGTAAATGCTTCTGTAGAGGTGGAGCGTTACCGCACAGTTGGCGATAAGCCGGACAATGGCTATCTTTCCGACCATGCTCCCGTATTGGTTACTTTGAAACTGTAAAGAGGCACTCGTCTAATTCTATTCTGCATTATTTACAAATCATAAGGGTTCAAGAAACACTTGTATACTGAACCTAATTCAGTCGTATAGTGAATGCCATTCAGTCGTATACTGAATAGGGTTCAGTCGTATATTGAATGCACTGCATTCTAACCATACTGATAATCAGTAGATTATAAAACAGTATTGCGTTTTTGATAAATTACAACAAATAATGAATACATGAAAAATAAACTATCCTGGGGAATTGCCTTGTTGCCCTTTGTTCCTTCGGTTTGGATACAAGGACAAGAACAGAAACAAGGAATAGGAAACGGGCGTCCTAACATTATTTTTATCATGAGTGATGACCATGCCCGACAAGCAATGAGTATATATGGACATCCCATAGGTAAAATAGCTCCTACTCCCCATATTGACCGTATTGGGCATGAAGGGGCGGTATTTCAGAATAATTACTGTTGCAATTCCATTTCCGGTCCCAGTCGTGCAGCCATACTGACTGGTAAGCATAGCCATAAGAATGGTTTTATGAGGAATGGAAATAGAGGATTTGACGGTTCGCAGCAGACACTGCCGAAGATATTGCAAGCAAACGGTTATGAAACAGCCATTATCGGCAAGTGGCATCTTGTTTCAAAGCCTACCGGGTTTGACCATTGGATGATTTTGAATGATCAGGGAGATTATTATAATCCGTATTTTATTACCGAGGGAGATACCGCTCGGCATAAAGGATATGTGACTGACCTCATCACCCAATATTGTGAAGACTGGATGAGTGGGCGCGAGGATAAGAATAAACCTTTTTTCCTGATGATGCATCACAAAGCCGTTCACCGTAATTGGGTGCCTGCCGAACGGCATTATCATTTGTACGAACATACGCAGTTCCCTTTACCCGATAATTATTATGATGCATACGAAGGACGTTATGCGGCACAAATGCAGAAGATGAATATATACCGTGATATGTACGAAGGTCACGACTTGAAGATGGTTGCGGGTATTCTCTGCTATTCGCCCCGTGGCCTCATGCTTTTCTTGGTACGATGGAGCCGGATGAGCGCCGCCGTTTTATGGATGCCTATCGTGAACGGAACAATGAATTTTATTCGAAACAGCGTACTTTCAAAGAGGTGGCAGAATGGAAATATCAGCGCTATTTACAGGATTATATGGCTTGTGTGGCAAGCGTGGACGAGAGTGTAGGAGAAATATTGGATTATTTGAAGCGTACCGGATTGGATAAAAATACGATTGTCGTTTATACTACAGACCAGGGGTTCTATCTGGGCGAGCACGGTTGGTTTGATAAACGTTTTATGTATGAGGAGTCTTTCGGTATGCCGATGGTAATGAGCTGGCCGGGACATATTAAGCCTGGGACGCAGGTAACAGGATTAACTCAGAATATTGATTTCGCCCCCACTTTTCTCGATATGTGTGGAATTGAGATTCCTGAAGACATGCAGGGAGTGTCATTTCGTCGGTTGGTAGAGAGAGGAAACACTCCACGAAACTGGAGGAAGTCAATTTACTATCATTATTATGAATTCCCCGGTTTTCATCA
>ERZ791659.370-NODE-370-length-32298-cov-14.3443_pt1 | contig 32298 bp, 30 predicted proteins | sample MGYA00510053_ERZ791659 | MGnify/ENA primary metagenome ERZ791659 (study PRJEB30046, sample SAMN00715192) | human gut metagenome | study: EMG produced TPA metagenomics assembly of the A metagenome-wide association study of gut microbiota in type 2... | reverse complement strand
TTGGGCTGGGGGGGGGTGGGGGGGGGGACGCTGACGCGGCGGTGAGCGCATTGCTCAACGGAAGTTTGGGCTACGATCCCAATGTTCACTGTGACCATCATGACCATGAGCACGGCGAGGCTGGTCACTCCTGCGGTGACCACGGCTGCGGCAAGCATAGCTGCCATTGATATGGAACGCACACTGACACAACTTCCGTTCTGGTCATCCTTGACCGAACGCGAAATGGACACACTACGCCGAAGTGCCTTTGTCCGTCATTATAAAAAGGGTGCGTTCATACACAGCAGCGACAACGAATGTCTTGGAATGCTGTTTATTCTTTCCGGCGAGATCCGCACCTATCTTCTCTCCGATGAGGGGCGGGAGGTAACGCTGTTCCGCCTGTATCCGGGCGAACTATGCGTGCTTTCCGCCTCCTGCGTGATCAGTCAGATCACCTTTGATACGCAAATGACTGCCGGAATGGATACGGACGTTCTGATTATCCCTGCAAATGTCATTGCTGCACTCAAGGAGAAAAATCTCCATGTCCGCTGTTTTCTCTATGAACTGGCAACGAAACGGTTTTCTGATGTGATGTGGGCGATGCAGCAGATCATGTTCAAGGGGCTGGATCAGCGGCTGGCAGAATTTCTCTTTGCCGAAGCGGAACGTACCGGCTCCGACACGATACGTATGACCCATGAGCAGATCGCCCAGCACATCAGCTCGGCACGGGAGGCAGTGGCACGGATGCTCAAAAGCTTCTCGGAGGACGGACTGGTGGAGCTGAAGCGTGGTGCAATCACGCTGCGGGATAAGAACAGACTAAATCGTCTAAAATAAAAAGGAATGTGACTTCGTCACGGAATAAAATCATAGATTTGCTACAATAAAAGCAGAAAAGCAGGAAGGAGTATCCACCATGAAAGAAACGAAATACGCAGGAACTCAAACCGAAAAAAACCTGATGGCTGCCTTTGCCGGTGAGTCCGAGGCACGCAACAAGTACACCTATTTTGCATCCAAGGCCAAGAAGGAAGGCTTTGAGCAGATCGCGGCACTGTTCCTCAAAACCGCTGATAATGAGAAGGAACACGCCAAGCTGTGGTTCAAAGAACTGAACGGCATTGGCGACACCGCAGAAAACCTTCTCGCCGCCGCTGAGGGCGAGAACTACGAGTGGACGGATATGTACGACGGCTTTGCCAAAACAGCCGATGAGGAAGGTTTCCATGAGCTGGCCCAGCGTTTCCGCCTGGTCGCTGCCATTGAAAAGCACCACGAGGAGCGCTACCGTGCCCTGCTGCACAATGTGGAGATGGCGGAGGTCTTCGCCAAGAGCGAGGTCAAGGTGTGGGAGTGCCGCAACTGCGGTCATATCGTCGTGGGCGAGAAGGCTCCGGAGGTTTGCCCCACCTGCAACCATCCCCAGAGCTATTTTGAAATTCATGCAGAAAATTATTAAAGAAAGAAAAGGAGAATTATCATGGAGCAGAAGTTTTACATTTGCAAGCATTGCGGTAACATCATTGCCAAAGTTAAGGACGCAGGCGTCCCTGTTGTCTGCTGCGGCGAGCCGATGAGCGAGATCGTTCCCGGCACCACCGATGCCGCCGTGGAGAAGCACGTCCCTGTCTGGACAGTGGAAAACGGCATCGTCCATGTCAAGGTCGGCTCCGTAGAGCACCCCATGCTGCCGGAACACTACATCGAATGGGTATCTCTCCAGACCAAGCAGGGCAATCAGCGTAAGGAACTGCATCCCGGCGAAAAGCCGGAGGTCTGCTTCGCTCTCTGCGAGGGCGATGAGGTAGAGGCGGTCTACGCCTACTGCAACCTCCACAGTCTGTGGAAAGCGTAATTCACCTTCTTAAAATCCGGTGCTCCAAAAGCACCGGATTTTTTTATCAATGTAACCTCGTCACAGAAAAAGACTTTGTCCTGCGGTATGATAAAGCCACAATCAATAAACAAGAAAGATGTGGCGAACATGAAAATCAAGCTCAATCCCGATCAGGAGATTGTCAATACCATCCGGGAAGGACTCAAGCGCACCGGCGGGTACTGTCCCTGCCGCAGGGAGCGCACAGAGGCAACCGAGTGTATGTGTCAGGAGTTCAAGAATCCAATTGCAGATCCGGGCTTCGAGGGGTTCTGCCACTGTATGCTCTATTACAAATCCTTGCAGGATTAAGGGAGGAAAGCTATGCTGTCAAAGAAACTGGCTGCCATAGATAAGACGCGGTGTGTCGCCTGCGGTGTGTGTGAAAATACCTGTCCACTGGGGGCCGTCAAGGTGCGCTGCGGCTGCTACGCCGCCGTGGAGGCGGAACGCTGCGTAGGCTGCGGCAAGTGCGCAAAACTCTGTCCCGTCGGCTGCATTGAGGTGAAAGCGAGGGCTGACGCATGAAAGCAAAGCATTGGTACGATTACCTGTGGGTGTATGCCATCATCTATTTTGCACTGGGCTTTTTCAACATCCTGTTTGCATGGCTGGGCATGATCGATTTTCTTCTGCCGCTGTTCTTAGCCATCTTTGGTGGGAACAAATACTTTTGCAACCACCTCTGCGGACGGGGGCAACTGTTCAGCAAGCTGGGGACAGACCTTAAATGCTCCCGCTGCAAGCCCACGCCCCGCTGGATGTCCTCCAAGTGGTTCCGTTATGCCTTTTTGCTCTTTTTCCTGACGATGTTCGGCAACATGGTGTTCCAGACCTATCTGGTCGCTGCGGGTGCTGCGTCCCTGCGGGAGGCCATTAAGCTGTTCTGGACATTCCGTGTGCCGTGGAGCTGGACTTATACAGCCGGTACGGTCACTGACTGGGTGGCGCAGTTCAGCTTTGGCTTTTATGGCCTCATGCTGACCTCTCTGCTGCTGGGTCTGATCGTTATGGTGCTCTACAAGCCCCGCACATGGTGTGCGTTTTGTCCGATGGGAACCATGACGCAGGGTATTTGCAAGCTGAAAAACAAAGAATAAACAAAGATAACAGAACGGAGCCTTTCTCATGGCTGAACTGAAAATTACTGCTGCGAATTTTGAAAATGAGGTACTGCATTCCGACAAGCCCGTCCTGCTGGATTTCTATGCGGACTGGTGCGGACCGTGCAAAATGCTCTCTCCCGTACTGCATGAGCTTGCCGAAGAAAAAAGCGGTACGCTCAAGGTGGGCAAGGTCAACGTGGACGAGCAGATGAAGCTGGCAATGCGTTTTCAAGTATCCAGCATCCCGATGCTGGCCGTATTCAAGGATGGAAAGGCCGTTGCCAAATCGGTCGGCGGCTATCGGCCTAAGTCGGAGATCGCCGCAATGGTGGAGGGCGTGAAATGAAGGTCGTAATTGTAGGCGGCGTGGCGGGCGGTGCTTCTGCTGCTGCCCGCATCCGCCGTTTGGATGAACACTCCCAGATCATCATGATCGAGCGCAGCGGCTATGTGTCCTATGCCAACTGCGGTCTGCCGTATTATGTGGGCGGTGTGATCAAGGAGCAAGAAGAACTGACACTGCAAACTCCGGAGAGCTTCTGGGACCGCTTTCGCATTGATGTGCGGGTACGGCAGGAAGTAACTGCGATCAATCCCACAGAGAAAACCGTCACCGTTCACGCATTGGATAGTGGAAAGGTCTACACGGAAACCTATGACAAACTGCTCCTTGCCCCCGGCGCAAAGCCGACGGTTCCTGCGTTTTCTGGCGTGGACAGCGAGCGTGTTTTCACACTGCGCACAGTGGAGGACACCCTCCGCATCAGGCGCTTTGTAGAGGATCAGAAGCCGAAAACCGCTGTTTTGGCTGGCGGCGGCTTTATCGGTCTGGAAATGGCGGAGAACCTTGTGGAGATGGGCGTTTCCGTCACCATCGTCCAACGTCCAAAGCAGCTATTAGCGCCGCTGGATACGGATATGGCGAGCTTTGTCCATGTGGAAATGCGCAGACACGGCGTGGCTCTGTGGTTGGGTGAAACCGTCACCGGATTCCGGCAGGACGGAGATTCCGTGCTGACGCTGCTGGAGGAAAGTGAGCCGCTGCGCTCCGACATGGTGCTGCTGGCCATCGGCGTCACGCCGGACACCCATCTGGCAAAAGAGGCCGGACTTGAGCTGGGCATCCGGGGCAGCATCGCTGTCAACGAGCGGATGGAAACCTCCGTGCCGGACATCTATGCTGTGGGCGATGCCGTAGAGGTCACCCATTTTGTAACCGGGCAGAAAGCGTTGATTTCGCTGGCGGGACCCGCCAACAAGCAGGGACGCATTGCCGCTGACAATATCTGTGGCGGCAATAGCCACTTTCACGGCTCTCAGGGCTCGTCTGTTCTGAAACTGTTCGGCTTGACAGCGGCCTCCACGGGGATCAATGAAAAAGCGGCGCAGGCAGCAGAGATCGCTTACGACAAAGTCGTGCTTTTCCCGGCATCCCACGCTGCCTATTACCCCGGCGCACAGTCTATGGCAATGAAGGTACTGTATGAAAAGGAAAGCCTGCGGCTGCTGGGTGCGCAGATCGTTGGCGGCGAGGGCGTGGACAAGCGTATTGATGTACTGGCAATGGCCATTCGCGCAAAAATGACAGCATTGGAACTGACGGAACTTGACCTTTCCTATGCTCCGCCCTATTCCTCTGCCAAGGATCCGGTCAATATGGCCGGTTTTATGATTGAGGATTTGGAGAGCGGGAAAGTGCAGCAGTTCCATTGGAATGATGTTAAGGACTTGCCCTGCGATGGCAGTGCGACGCTGCTGGACGTCCGTACGGAAGGCGAATATCGGCGTGGGCACTTGAATGGATTCCGCAATATTCCACTGGACGATCTGCGGGAGCACTTGGACGAGTTAGAGCGGGACAAGCCTGTCTATGTGAATTGCCAGACAGGGCTTCGCAGTTATCTGGCCTGCCGACTTTTGACGCAGTATGGTTTCAGCTGTTCCCATCTCTCCGGCGGATACAGTTTTTATCAGGTCGTAACACAAGAGCAGCAGACAGCGCGGAGCGCCTATCCCTGCGGAAAGGAGAAACTATGAGTGAAAATCTATTTGGCTTGACGGTTGCGGCAGATAAAGGCTTAGATGATCTGCAGTGCCAGCGCCTTTTAAGCGAAAATCGCAGGTATCAGGAAGTCATGCTGCAATACCGATGTGCGCTGAAAGCACTGGAAAGCAGGTTGGAGATTCTAAACGAAGAGTTTTCATTGCAGCATGATCGCAATCCGATAGAAAGTATGAAAAGTCGCTTGAAGTCGCCGTCCAGCATTATGAATAAGATGCAGAAGCGCGGACTTTCTCTGGATTTTCCGACCATGCAGGCAAATATCATGGATATTGCCGGTGTGCGGGTGATCTGCTCTTTCGAGGAGGATGTGTTCTTTTTGGCAAAGTGCTTAAAAGATCAGTCTGACATTGAAATCATCACGGAGAAAGATTATATTTCACACCCTAAGCCAAATGGCTATCGCAGTCTGCACCTGACGATCCGGCTGCCGGTATTCTTTGCGGAAAAAGAGATCCATGTGCCAGTGGAGATACAACTCCGTACAATCGCTATGGACTTCTGGGCAAGCCTTGAGCATACCATCCGCTATAAGAAAAATCTGCCGATAAATGCTGAAATCGAAACTGAACTGAAAGAGTGCGCCGATTCCAGCAGAGAATGGGACAGCAAAATGGAACATCTACTGCACATCTTAACATAATGCGTCGGATATAAAATGAAAAGCACGCACTTTGGTGCTTGCCTTGGACTTGCCAGGGATCGACTCATCCGCCTTGGATGGGCGACCCCTGCGAGCCCCAACCAATTTCTCCGCTTTCTGGTTTTCAGGCATAGTCTTTTCTGCTTTCGGCGGACTGCCACGGCACAGCTTTTTCGGCTTCTATAATTGTAAGGAACATGGCTTTTCGCTGAATGGAAAGCGAAGCTGACCCGGGCTGGGGCGGTCTGTGCTGGGGCGGTCTGTATTAAAGCGATATTTTTTTTGAAATTATCTTGACAAAATTTATCAAGATTGATATGATGGTATTAACAAGCAAGCGAAAAGAGGATGTGGAGCATGATCATCACCAAAGAGACGGACTACGCGCTGCGCATTTTGCGGGTGCTGCTGGACGGGGAGAAGCATTCGGTGGCCGAGATGTCGGAAACGGAATTGATCCCCAATCAGTTTGCCTACCAGATTCTGCGCAAGCTCTCCGCCGGCAATTTGGTGCGGGTGAGCCGCGGCGCTCTCGGCGGCTGCGCGCTGTCCTGCGATCTGGACGCGACCTCCCTCTACGATCTCATGGGGGTCGTGGGGGAGCGGGGCATCCTATGCGCCTGCATGGAGCCGGGATATGAATGCCGCTGGCAGGACAAGCATGGGCGGTGCGCCATCCACTGTCAGCTGGCGGCCTTGCAGCAAAAGCAGGACGAGGCGTTCCGTGCCGTGAGCCTGCGCAGGCTGCTGAACGGCGGATCCGATCCCCAAGATACAAGCAAGCTGTAAAATTTTAAGAGGAGGTACCCGTATGCTGTTTCAAACCACGGCGGCGCACGAAGAGCTGCGCGCGAAGATCCGGAGTTTCGCGGAGGAGGAGATCAAGCCCCTCGCATTTTTAATGGATCAGAACAACGAGTTTCCCGAGGAGGCTGTCAAGAAGCTGGGTAAGCTGGGCTGGATGGGCATTCCCTACCCCAAGGAGTACGGCGGTGCCGGTCTTGATGCCCTGAGCTACGCCATCGCGGTGGAGGAGCTGGCCCGTGTGGACGGCGGCACGGGCGTAATCCTCTCCGCCCACGTCTCCCTCGGCTCATGGCCCATTTTCGCCTATGGCACCGAGGAGCAGAAGAAGAAATATCTGGTTCCGCTGGCCAAGGGCGAGAAAATCGGCGCCTTCGGCCTTACGGAGACCAACGCCGGATCCGACGCCGGCGGCACGGAGACCACGGCGCTGGATAAGGGGGACTACTACCTCCTCAACGGCGGCAAGATCTTCATTACCAACGCCCCTAAGGCGGACACCTATGTGGTTTTCGCCGTCACCACGCCGGACATCGGCACCCGGGGCATCTCCGCTTTCATCGTGGAGAAGGGCTGGAAGGGCTTTGAGTTCGGCGACCACTATGACAAGATGGGTATTCGCTCCTCCTCCACGGCGGAGCTGATCTTCAACAACGTGAAGGTTCCCAAGGAAAACCTATTGGGCAAGGAGGGCGAGGGCTTCAAGATTGCCATGTCCACGCTGGACGGCGGACGCATCGGCATCGCCGCGCAGGCGCTGGGCATCGCCCAGGGCGCGTTTGAGCACGCGTTGAGCTATTCCAAGGAGCGCGTCCAGTTCGGCAAGCCCATCGCGGCCCAGCAGAGCATCGCCTTCAAGCTGGCGGATATGGCAACCAAGCTGCGCTGCGCCCGGTTCCTCATCTACTCCGCGGCGGAGCTGAAGGAGCAGCACGCGCCTTACGGCATGGAGTCCGCCATGGCGAAGATGTACGCCTCGGACATCGCGCTGGAGGTCACCAACGATGCCTTGCAGATCCACGGCGGCAGCGGCTACCTCAAGGGCATGGAGGTGGAACGGGCCTACCGCGACGCCAAGATCACCACCCTCTACGAGGGCACTAACGAGATCCAGCGGGTGGTCATCGCCTCTCATCTGTTGGGCAGGCTGGGCAAGAGCTCCGGCGGCGAGAGCCGTTCGGCGGCCAAGAAACCCGCGCCCATCACCGGCATTCGCAAAAAGACCATCTTCCGGGAGGGGGATGCTGCCCAGCAGGTGGCCGACCTTGTGGCGGCGCTGAAGAAGGATGGTCACGACTTCTCCGTGGGCATCCCTATGGATACGCCCATCCCGCAGGCGGAGCGGGTGGTCTCCGCGGGCAAGGGCATCGGGGAGAAAAAGAACATGAAACTGGTAGAGTCGCTGGCCAAGGCCGCCGGCGCGGCCATCGGTTCTTCCCGCCCTGTGGCGGAGACTCTCAAATATCTGCCGCTGAACCGCTATGTGGGTATGTCCGGTCAGAAGTTCACCGGCAATCTGTACATCGCCTGCGGCATCTCCGGCGCATCCCAGCACCTTAAGGGCATCAAGGACGCCTCCACCATCGTGGCCATCAATAAGAACGGTAACGCGCCTATCTTCAAGAACTGCGACTACGGCATCGTGGGCGATGTGGAGGAGATCCTGCCCCTGCTCACTGCCGCGCTGGATAGCGGCGAAAAGCTGCCCGCGCCGCCCATGGTAAAGATGAAGCGGCCCACGCCGCCGAAGCCCGCCCCCATCGGCGACCGCTACGTCTGCAGCGGCTGCGGCTACGAGTATGTGCCGGAGTTGGGCGACGAGGACGGCGAGATCGCGCCCGGTACGCTCTTTGAGCAGCTTCCCGCCGAGTGGGTGTGTCCCGAGTGCGCGGAGACGAAGGATCAATTTGTAAAGGCTTGAGGCCGTGAAGGAGGCAAGATAAGATGTATTGCGTGCGTAAAGTAACGAACGACCTCTACTGGGTGGGCGCCAACGACCATCGCCTGGCCCTGTTTGAAAACTGCTTTCCCATTCCCCGAGGCGTAAGCTACAACGCCTACTGCCTGCTGGATGAAAAGACGGTGCTCTTTGACACGGTGGACTGGTCTGCCTGCCGCCAGCTTTTGGAAAATCTGGCGTATGTGCTGGATGGCCGCGAGCTGGATTACCTGCTGGTCAACCATCTGGAGCCGGATCACGCCGCCTGCATCGAGGAGATCCTGCTACGCCATCCCAAGGTGAAACTGATCTCCAACGAGAAGGCATTCATGCTCATGCGGCAGTTCGGCTTCCATGTGGACGGACATGAGTGCATCGAGGTGAAGGAGGGCGACACCTTCTCCTTCGGCAAGCACACCGTCACCTTTGTGGGCGCGCCTATGGTTCACTGGCCGGAGGCCATGGTGACCCTCGACGTCACCGACGGCGTCCTCTTTTCCGCCGACGCCTTCGGCACCTTCGGCGCGCTGGACGGCAAGCTGTTCGCTGACGAGGTGGACTTCGAGCGGGACTGGCTGGACGACGCCCGCCGTTACCTCACCAACATCGTGGGCAAGTACGGCCCCCACATCCAGCTCCTGCTGAAAAAGGCCGGCGGCGTTTTGGGTCAGATCAAGTACATCTGCCCGCTCCATGGTCCCGTGTGGCGCAAGGATCTGGGCTGGTTCATTGAAAAGTACGACACATGGAGCCGCTATGCCCCTGAGACCCAGGGCGTGCTCATCGTCTACGCCTCTATGTACGGCAACACGGAGAACGCGGCGCAGGCGCTGGCGACGTCGCTCTGCGATAAGGGCATGAGCAAGGTGGCGATGTACGATGTGTCCTCCACTCATGTCTCCCAGCTGATCTCCGAGGCGTTTAAGTACAGTCACATTGTCCTGGCCTCTGTGACCTACAACCTCGGCATCTACCCCGCCATGCATGACTTCCTCATGGATATGAAGGCACTGAATCTGCAAAACCGCACCTTTGCCATCATTGAAAACGGCTCATGGGCGGTGAAGTCCGGTGACCTCATGCAGAAATTCGTCAACAATGAGCTAAAGAACATGACGGTGCTCAACGAGCGGCTCAGCCTCGCTTCGTCCATGGGCACGGACAAGCGCACTGAGCTGGAAGCACTGGCGGACGCCATTCTGGAATCTATGAAGTGACTGGCAGGGAAGCCAAAACCAAGACAACAGACAACAAACAGCCCCGCCGCGTCGGCTGCAGAAAAACCGGCTTTCAAAAACAGAGCGGGCAAGCGTGATACTGCGCTTGCCCGCTCTTTGCTCAAAAGGACATGAGAAGTGACCGGAGAAGATGAGAGGATCGAAATGGAGATCAGAAAACGAAACGGGGAGTCTGTTCCCTTTCAACAGGAGAAAATTTTCAACGCTATGAAAAAGGCGTTTGACGGACAGGGCAAGGAGATCGGGAGCAGAGAGATGGATGAGATCCTCGCCACCGTTCTCAACAATCTCTCCGTCACAGTGCCGCTCACCGTAGAACGTGTGCAGGACGAGGTGGAGCGAACGCTCATGGAGCGCGGACACTATGAGGTGGCCAAGGCGTACATCCTCTACCGCGAAAAGCGGTCTGCGCTGCGCCGTGTCCGGCATACCATCGCGCGGACGGTGGGGGATGACTCGCTTGACGAGGTGCTGCGCCGCATCCAGATGGATTTTAGCGAGGAAGTCTACTCCCTCGCGGCGCTTCAAATGAAGTTTGAGAGTTTCTGTCGCCCGGGCATGACGGAGGATGAGCGGGCTGAGGCACTGACCAAGGCGGCGGTAGAGCTGACTACGGCAGAGGCACCCAAGTGGGAGTTCATCGCGGCGCGGCTTCTGAACCACTCCTTTCGCTGTCGCAACGCACAGGAATGGGAGGGGCGCGGCGTCGGCGACCTCTATGGCAGGCTTCGCTATCTGACGGATAAGGGACTCTACGGTGACTATATCCTTGCCCACTATACCCACGAGGAGATTGCCATGGCGGAGGACTTTCTCTGCCCGGAACGGGACGAGCTGTTCACCTACTCCGGCCTTGACCTGCTGCTCAAACGCTATGTGATCCAGTCACGCAGCCGCGTGCCGCTGGAAACACCGCAGGAGATGTTTTTGGGTATCGCGCTGCATCTTGCTATGAACGAAGGCTCTGACCGCATGGGGTGGGTAAAACGCTTTTACGATATGCTCAGCCGTATGGAGGTCACGATGGCGACACCTACCATGTCCAACGCACGAAAGCCCTACCATCAGCTTTCAAGCTGCTTTGTGGACACTGTGCCGGACAGTCTGGACGGCATCTACCGCTCGCTGGACAACTTCGCAAAGGTCTCTAAATTCGGCGGTGGAATGGGGATGTACTTCGGTAAGGTGCGCGCTGCAGGCAGCACCATCCGCGGCTTTCAAGGGGCGGCGGGCGGTGTTATCCGCTGGATCCGGCTGGTCAACGACACCGCCGTGGCGGTGGATCAGTTGGGGATGCGGCAGGGCGCTGTGGCGGTTTACTTAGACGCATGGCACCGGGATCTGCCGGAATTCCTTCAACTGCGCACCAACAACGGCGACGACCGCATGAAGGCACATGATGTGTTTCCCGCCGTGTGCTATCCGGATCTCTTCTGGCGACTGGCGGAGGAGAACATAGACGCGCCGTGGCATCTCATGTGTCCGCATGAGATCCTCACGGTCAAGGGCTACGCACTGGAGGATTACTGGGGTACAGAATGGGAGAAGCGGTATCTGGACTGCGTCAATGACCCGCGTATCGAAAAGCGCAGCGTCACCGTCAAGGACATCGTGCGGCTGGTGCTTCGCTCGGCAGTGGAGACCGGCACGCCCTTCGCTTTCAATCGCGACAGTGTAAATCATATGAACCCAAACGGCCACACGGGAATGATCTATTGCTCCAATCTCTGTACGGAGATCGCGCAGAACATGGCGCCCATCGAGCACATCAGCACTGAGGTGCACACGGAGAACGGCGACACAATGGTGGTGACGGCCACACGCCCAGGTGAGTTTGTGGTCTGCAACCTGGCGAGTCTGTCTCTCGGTAATCTGCCGGTGGAGGACGAGGCCTATATGGAACGCACGGTGGAAACGGCCATCCGCGCACTGGATAATGTGATCGACCTCAACTTCTACCCGTTGGAATACGCGCGGCTTACCAATCAGAAGTACCGCAGCATCGGCCTGGGCGTCAGCGGCTACCACCACATGCTGGCAAAGCGCGGCATCCACTGGGAGAGCGATGAGCACCTTGCCTTCACCGACGCAGTGTTCGAGCTCATCAACTACGCCGCCGTCAAGGCGGACACAGCACTGGCACGGGAAAAGGGTCGTTACGCGCTCTTTGAGGGCAGCGACTGGCAGACGGGCGCGTATTTTGAAAAGCGGGGTTATACCTCCGAAAAGTGGCGGGCGCTTGCGAAAACGGTGGCGGTGCAGGGAATGCGCAACGCCTATCTGCTGGCGGTCGCACCGACCTCCAGCACATCTATCCTCTCCGGCACGTCGGCGGGCATAGATCCAATTATGAAGAAATTCTTTTTAGAGGAAAAAAAGGGCAGCATGCTGCCCCGCGTTGCTCCGGAGCTTTCTATGGACACATGGTGGTACTATAAGGCAGCGCATCTGATCGACCAAAGCTGGTCGGTACGCGCCGCGGGCCTTCGCCAGAGACATATTGACCAGGCGCAGAGCATGAATCTCTATATCACCAACGACTATTCCATGCGTCAGGTGCTCAGACTGTATTTGGAGGCGTGGAGGGCCGGCGTCAAGACCATTTACTATGTCCGTAGCAAGGCCCTTGAGGTCGAGGCCTGCGAAAGCTGCTCGTCATAAGGAGGATAGCATGATGGAACTGAAGAAAAAGCCCCTCTTTAACCCGGAGGGCGACCCTGATGTGCGCCTGCGGCGCATGATCGGCGGCAATACCACCAACCTCAACGACTTCAACAATATGAAGTACGCTTGGGTCAGCGACTGGTACCGGCAGGCCATGAACAACTTTTGGATCCCTGAGGAGATCAATCTCTCGCAGGATGTGAAGGACTATCCCCGCCTGCTGTCAGCCGAGCGTAGCGCCTACGATAAAATTTTGAGTTTTCTTGTCTTTTTGGATTCCATTCAGACAGCGAACCTGCCTAATATCGGCGCCTACATTACCGCCAACGAGGTCAATCTCTGCCTGTCCATTCAGGCGTTTCAGGAGTGTGTCCATTCACAGAGCTACAGCTATATGCTCGACACCATCTGTTCCCCCGTGGAGCGCAATGACATCCTCTACCAATGGAAAACGGACGAGCATCTGCTACGCCGCAACACCTTCATTGGGGACTGCTACAACGAGTTTCAGGAGCGGAAGGACGCTCCCACGCTGCTGCGCGTGATGATGGCAAACTATATTTTGGAGGGCATCTATTTTTACAGCGGCTTTATGTTCTTCTACAATCTCTCCCGAAACGGGAAGATGCCCGGCTCAGCGCAGGAGATTCGCTACATAAACCGCGATGAGAACACGCACTTGTGGCTGTTCCGCAATATCATCACGGAGCTGCAAAAGGAGCAGCCGGAGTTGTTCACCGCCGAGAGCGTACAAGCGCTGCGCGAGATGATGCGTGAGGGCGTGGAACAGGAGATCGCATGGGGGCATTATGTGATCGGCGACGACATCCCGGGGCTGAACCGGCAGATGATCAGCGATTACATCCGCTATCTCGGCAACCTCCGCTGGACGAGCCTTGGCTATCCCGCATTGTATCCAGGCTTTGAGAGCGAACCGGAGAGCATGGAATGGGTCAGCCAGTACGCCGACGCCAACATGGTCAAGACCGATTTCTTTGAGGCACGCAGTACCGCCTACGCCAAGAGCACCGCACTAATAGACGATTTATAAGAAAACCAAAGACATCAGAATAGGAGATACTACTATGAATTACAGCGCTATGATTCAAAATCGCAGATCCGTTCACGCATTCCGCGAAAAGGAAGTTCCGAGCGAGGCTATCGGCCAGCTCCGATCCTACTATGAAAAGACCTGCCCCCGTCTTGTCCCGGAGATTGCAACGGAGTTGATCGTCTTGGACAAGGATGCACAGCCGGCGCTGGAGAGCTCAGCGGGCTATAATCAATTTCTCATCGGAGCACCGCACTACCTGCTCCTTATGTCTGCCCCGCATTCCTATGCGGCCATCAACGCCGGCTACATGATGGAAGATCTCGTCCTCAAGCTGACTGAGTTGGACATTGACACCTGCTGGATGACCTTCACCGACAGCGACAAAATCAAAAAGGCACTGTCTCTCACCACCACGTTAGAGGTGGCGGCAATCGTTGCCTTTGGCTACGGGGAAAAGACCGCAAAAAAGCTGCGGCTGAATATCCTAAGTATGTCTCAGATCGATGTGCGGGCCGAGCAGCAGTACTACGCGCCCAAAAAGGGCGTGAATGATTTGGTTCACATGGGGAGCTGGAGCAACAAGTCTGGGCTTGACGAGATGATGGACTTCTACGACGATATGCTCTGGCAGTCCTTCTACGCCGCTTCGCTCTCCCCCAGCTATCTCAACCGTCAGCCCTATGGCTTCCTTGTGCAGGATCACAGCATCTATTTGGTGCAGCAGGAGGATGCCTACACCGATAATTTGGATGCCGCATTGGATCTCGGTATTGTCATGCTCCACTTCTCCGCCGTCGCCTCCCAGTGGGCGGGGCAGGTACGCTGGGAACTTTCACCTGCTGCGCCCGACGGCCTGCCGGAAGGACTTCGCTCCGCTGCGGTGTACCACATGTAACGACTCTGGGGGAAGCAAGGCAACGGTAAAATGTGCGACCGTCGATCCGCGGTTGAGCGTATGTTCCATTAGAAAAGAAGAACCTATCAGTCAGAGTCTGAGTAAGGAAAATAGGGGGTATTTTTTATATGGCTATCCAAACGGTAACAGATGCCATCCGCTATGTAGGGGTGGATGATAACACATTGGCGCTCTTTGAAAACCAGTACTCCGTCCAGCCTATGGGAGTGAGCTACAACTCCTATGTCATTCTGGATGAAAAGATCGCCGTGATGGACAGCGTGGACGCACGGGCGGCGGAAGAATGGCTTTCCAATGTAGCGCAGGTGTTGGAGGGGCGCAGTCCCGACTATCTTGTGGTCACACACATGGAGCCGGATCATTCCGGCAGCCTCATGCGGATAGCGCAAGAGTACCCGGAGATGAAGATCGTGGGAAACGCGAAAACTTTTACCCTGATCAAGCAGTTCTTTGGCACGGGTGCATTGTCGGAAGACCGTATGCTGGAGGTTGGCGAAAAAGATACGCTTTCCTTGGGTTTGCACCGGCTGCGCTTTCTGCTGGCGCCGATGGTACACTGGCCGGAGGTGATGACGGCGTATGAGGAAACGGAAAAAATCCTGTTCTCGGCGGATGCTTTCGGCCGCTTCGGTTCACTGGAACGGACTGGCCGTGCCCCCTGGGCACCGCAGGCCCGGCGGTATTATTACAACATCGTCGGAAAGTATGGCGTACAGGTGTAGGCTCTGCTGAAAAAAGTCTCCGCGCTGGAGATCAAAACGATCTGCCCGCTCCATGGCCCCATGCTCACAGAAGACTTGGGGGGGTATCTGCGGCTCTATGATCTCTGGTCACAATGGAAACCGGAAGAACCGGAGGGCATCCTGATCGCTCACGCATCCATCCATGGAAATACCGCATATGCATCGGAGGCCCTCAAGAGCAAGCTGGAGGGCAAAGGTGCGCAAGTCACCATGTGCGATCTCACTGTGACAGATCTTTCCTACGCTGTTGCCAGTGCGTTCTACTGCGGGAAGTTGGTTTTAGCCAGCTCCACCTATGACGGAGGACTGTTTCCGCCCATGAGGGAGTTTTTGGAACATTTACGGACAAAGGGATTCCGAAACCGCCGGGTTGGCCTTATTGAAGACGGCTCTTGGGCACCTGCTGCCGCGCGGCTGATGCGCACCAAATTGGAGGAGATGAAGGATATCCACCTTTACGAAACGGTAGTGTCTCTGCGTGGTGCATTGAACCAAACCAGCGAAGCGCAGATGGACGCTCTGGTGGCTGAGCTCTGCGCAGAATAAGCTGCAACAAACCGCAGCTATTCTCGTACAGATGATGGTCTTACTCATCTGCTTTCTGTCCCAAGGGCAGAGTACCGTCATCTCAGGTTGAGGTCACGATGTGGTGTGGGGAGAGACCGGAGTCTTGAGAATACCCAAACAAAGGAAAGGAGCTGACAGATATGGCAGCTATCAATATGAATCAGGAGCAGTTTGAGCAGGCGACCCGGGGCGAAAAGCCCGTTTTGGTGGATTTCTGGGCGCCCTGGTGCGGCTATTGCCGGAGGATCGGCCCCGCGTATGAGAAAATCGGAGAGGAATATGCGGACAGCCTCGCCGTCGGCAAGATCAACATTGACGAGGAGCCGCGGCTGGCGGGGGCCGAGGGGATCGAGGACATCCCAACTCTGGTGCTGTACCGGAACGGAAAGGCCGTGGATTCCATCACCGCGCCCGGCTCAAAGGCAGAGATCGACCGTTTCATTCAGGAAGCCTTGGCGAAATAACGGAGGGTTCAGATATGAACAACCATCATGTTTATGATATGCTCGTGGTGGGCGGCGGCCCGGGCGGCTACACCGCCGCCCTGTACGCGGCACGGGCGGGGCTGGACACCATCGTGCTGGAAAAACTGTCCGCCGGTGGGCAGATGGCCCTGACCGAGCAGATCGACAACTACCCCGGCTTTGAGAACGGGATCGACGGCTTCTCTCTGGCGGAGAAGATGCAAAAGCAGGCGGAGCGTTTTGGGGTACGCAGCGAATACGCAGAAGTCCTCCGCATGGATCTGACGGCGGTTCCCAAGCTCGTGGAGACCAGCGAGGGGATCTTCCGGGGGAAAACCGTGGTGCTGGCCACCGGCGCAGACCCCAGAACGCTGGGCGTTGCCGGAGAGACGGAGCTGTTGGGCCGGGGCGTGGCCTACTGCGCCGCCTGCGACGGGATGTTTTACAAGGGCAAAACGGTGGTCGTGGTGGGCGGCGGCAATTCCGCCGCGGCAGATGCCCTCCTTCTCAGCCGCGTGGCGAAAAAAGTGATCCTCGTCCACCGCAGAGACACCCTGCGGGCCACCAAGATCTATCACGAGCCGCTGGCACAGGCCGAAAACGTGGAATTCCGTTGGAACAGTGTCGTTTCCGCGCTGCTTTCCGGGGACAGGCTGACCGGCGTCCGCCTGCGGGACACCGTCACCGGTGAGGAAAGCGTGGTGGACTGCGACGGCGTATTTGTCAGCGTGGGCCGACAGCCCGCCACGGCGCTGGCGGTGGGTCAACTGGAGCTGGACGGCGGCGGCTATATCGTGGCCGGAGAGACCACGGAAACCAGTATTCCCGGCGTTTACGCCGTGGGCGACGTGCGGACGAAGCCCCTCCGTCAGGTGGTCACCGCCGTGGCGGACGGCGCGGTGGCAGTCCACATGGCGGAAAAATATATCGCGGAAAACCGATAAGGGCGGTAGATTGAAAAAGCCATGTTTAAGGTCAGGCCGGATACGACCGCAGTGGGGATGCCGACATATCTGCAAGGCAAACTGCCAGAGTGATGGCAGATAAGATAACCCATGTAAGATCGGGAGATATGTTGTCTCTCCATATCCAGTCCACACAACAGTGAGCAACTGAACACAAAGCACAGCCACAGATGTACTCTGCGGCTGTGCTTTTATGCGTAGTATACCGCGTGACAAGCGGTTTTACTGTGACGGCTTCACATAATTTGAGAAAATCGGCTTCGAGGCAGCTTTTGGAGCACAAGCCCTTTGTGGTTGTTGACAGAGAAAAAAATATAGATATAATAAAAGCAAAATAATAAGACTCATTCTTGCATTTGGAGGGTTGGCAGTATGCCAAAATACGCAGAGGAGATATTGGCCGCCGTAACGGAGCTGCAGCAGCATCCCAAGGCGGAGCAGGTGTTCCTGGAGATGAAAAGGGAGCATCCCAGCATCGCTCTGGGTACGGTATATCTGCCCCCCTGCCGGGAGCAGGAAAAAGACAATCTTATGGAGGAGAAGTATTATGAACGCTAACGTATCTAATCTGCTCAACGAGCAGATCAATAAGGAATTCTACTCCGCCTATCTGTATCTGGACTTTGCCAACTACTACGCCGCCGTCGGACTGGACGGCTTTGAGAACTGGTACCGGGTACAGGCGCAGGAGGAACGGGATCACGCCATGCTGTTTTATCAGTATTTGCAGAATAACGGCGAGGACGTCACCTTTGAGGCTATCGCAAAGCCGGAGTGGGAACGAGGCGACCACATGACCCCGCTGAAAAAAGCACTGGAACACGAGATGCTGGTCACCGCCAGCATCAATGCCATCTACGCCGCCGCATACGAGGTCAGGGACTTCCGCACCATGCAGACGCTGGACTGGTTCATCAAGGAACAGGGCGAGGAGGAGAAGAACGCCGCCGACCTCATTACCAAGATGGAGCTGTTCGGCGGTGACAGCAAGGGGCTGTATATGCTAAACAGCGAGCTGAAGGCACGGGTCTACACCGCGCCCTCGCTGGTGCTGTAAGCTCCGCGCGTCTGCGGGCTTTCGCATCAGGCAAAAGGCAGACTGCATACAGGTGGTCTGCCTTTTCTTCCACCAGACGGTTAGATTTTGCTAACTGCGTATAAAACAGAAAAGACTTCAGAACTTGAACAAGGAAAAGGAGATTGAAACCGTTACCCTCATGGTGCGCCGGTATTGTTGTGGCGTGCATGGGACAAGGGGTGAGGCGCTTTGTCCGGCGTGCAATGCACTGCTGGAATACGCCAGAGAGCGGCGGGACAGGTGCCTGCACGGGAAAATTTAGTGGCACTTTGAATCCTTTCCGAGAGGCACAATGAGGCAAAAAATAAAGAAGAGATAAGGGCAACGGCTATGAAAGAACGAAAGACCTTCTGGGACAAAAATGCCGGTCGTTACGACCGCTTTATGCGAAAGGATCGGGCGGCATACGAAGAGATGTATAAGCTGATCCGGCCGGTGGTGAAAGCCAAAACGGTGCTGGAGCTGGCGACCGGCACGGGACTGATTGCAAAGCACATTGTGAACGCGGCAGCGCACATCGAGGCGACGGATGCCTCTGCGGAGATGATTACCGAGGCCAAGCGTGATAACCACTCTGCCAAGCTGCACTTTTCCGTGCAGGATATGTTCCGCCTGCCCTATGCGGATAAGTCCTTTGATGTGGTGATCGTGTCCAATGCGCTGCACATCGTGCCGCAGCCGGAAAAAGCCCTGCAAGAAATCAAGCGGGTGCTGAAAGAGGACGGCGTGCTCATCGCGCCGACCTTCACCCACGCGGGGAACTCGTTTTCCGGCAAGGTCAAGGCATTTTTCATGAAGCTGGCGGGCTTCCCTCTCCACAGCAGATGGACGAGCGAGGAATACCTGCGTTTACTGCGGCAAAACGGCTGGACGGTGCGGAAAAGCGCTGTCCTGAAAGCCTCGTTCCCGCTGACCTATGCCGAGTGTGTAAAAATGGAGGTGTGATATGTCATTCTTTGAAAATACCCGCAAGCCCGTGGGCTTTGGCGGGAAAATTATGGTCGCCATGATGAATCTCGGTCACAGCGCCGTGGCCCGGTGGGGGCTTCAATTTCTGAATACTGCGCCGGACGCCAAGGTGCTGGACTGCGGCTGCGGCGGTGGGGCGAACATCCGACGGCTGCTGAAAAAATGCCCACAGGGCGTCGTCAAGGGCATCGACTATTCGCCCGTCAGCGTGGAGAAGTCGAAAAAGGTCAACGACGTCGCCATCGCGGAGGGTCGCTGCGCCGTTTTGCAAGGCAGCGTGGCAGATATGATGTTTACGGACAACTGGTTCGATGCGGTGGCGGCCTTTGAAACCGTCTATTTCTGGCCTGATCTGCCTCGGTGCTTCCGGGAGGTTTACCGGGTGCTGAAGGTCGGCGGGACATTTCTCATCTGCAACGAAGCAAACGGCGACACGGACAAGGACGAGAGGTGGACGGAGATCATCGGTGGCATGACCATCTATAAGGACACCGAGCTGAAGGCGTATCTGGAGCAGGCGGGCTTTCACGAGGTGCAGATACACAAAAAGAAAGGCTGGCTCTGCGTCTCAGCGCAGAAATGAGGGAGAAGCAGACAGATGAAGGACAAGAAGCTCCTATTCAACCGCAAATCGCATTGACAACGGAAAAAAAGCCCGCTTCCTTCAATGTCAGTGCGATCGGTCTCCAGTATGTACTGGTATGTTCCATTACAATACGGATATCGCCTCCCAGTTTTTGAGTGTGGATGCCAGCTTTTTCAAGTCACTGTTCGTGTGGTGGACCTCGAAAGGCCGAAGTACGATTTCGCCTCCGGGTCTCCGTACCGCAACTGTGCTTTTGCTCTTTGACACATCGATACCGACGGCGGTAATAACAGCAGCTTCCATTTTTCTGACGTTTGCGAGCACAAGCGTTCAGCTCAAGCAATGCTTCGTTCTCTCAGCACATCTTCATTGTAGCTTAGGTTTGGGCATCTGTATAGCTCACTGGCTGTGAACTTCTCAAAACCAACACCATTGTAGCAAGCAGTGCAGACGTATATACATCTGCTTATTTTGCGTTGCAAAACGCTTGTTGGGGAATGCCCCAAGCCCCTTTGATCTGCATTTCCCAATGCAGGCTGCGCATCCCTTCGTGACGCTTTTTATCCTGTACACAACGAAACGAGAAAGAGGGAGCTTTATGAACGCCGAACTCACTTTCCTGCAATTCCTGCAATCCCTGCACAGCCCCATGCTGGATGGAAGCATGGGTTTTATTACCCGTCTGGGAGACTCCGGTATTCTCTGGGTGACGCTGACAGCGCTGCTGCTGGTGTTCCGCAAAACGCGGCGGGTCGGCTGCGTGCTGGCAGCGGCGCTCCTCATCGACGCTGTCCTCTGCAATCTTCTTCTCAAGCCGCTGGTGGCCCGCGTCCGTCCATGCGACATCCTCACGGAGGTACAGCTGCTTATCCCGCACCCGGACGATTTCTCCTTCCCTTCGGGCCATACGGCGGCGTCCTTCGCCTCGGTGACAGCCCTCTGGCTGGCCGGGAAAAAGCAGTGGGCGATGGCGGCTCTGCCGGTAGGCGTTCTCATCGCATTCTCGCGGATGTACCTTTGTGTCCATTACCCGACGGATATTCTGGGTGGTGTCATTTTGGGAGCTGCCTGTGGATGGGCGGGAGCATGGCTCGTAAAGAAAGCAGAGCGACGAATGGCCATCCCGCGGAGCTAAAAAAGAAGAAGAGATCGCTGTGCAGCAGCTTGCTGTACAGCGGTCTCTTTTGTTATGAGGCAGACCCGCTTATCTGAGGGAACATCCCGGTTTTCCGCAAAAGCCCAAAAGGTATGCAGGCGACTCAATACATCCCCCCACACACAAAGCTGTGGGGATGGATGGTGATTCACGGTAAAACGATAAAATTTGAAGAAAGCCTGAACGTCTGCGTAAAGCTGACGTTCAGGCTTTCTTTTTTATCTGTTTATGCCCAGTTCATCCGGCCATAGCGGGTAGTGATGCTGCAAATTTCTTTTTGCAGCTTTGGGGTCAGCTGGCTCTTTTTCAGCCGCCAGCGCCAGTTCTCGCCTACGGTGGAGGGCTTATTGATACGGGCGGAATTGTCCAGCCCCAGCCAATCCTGCATGGGAATGATGCAGGTGGCGGCGGCACTGCGGAAGATAAGGGCAATCATGCTCTTGTAAAGCTGTGTTTCCGGCGTGGTGTAATCATACAGATAATCCCGCACCAGTGCACGTTCGGCAGAGGTGATGGTCTGATACCACGATACCAGCGTTTCGTTGTCATGGGTGCCCGTGTAGGCCACGCTGTTCACCGGGTAATTATGGGGCAGGTAATCGCTGGCGCTGCCGGTGTCACGGGAGTCGAAGGCAAATTCCAACACCTTCATACCGGGGAAGCCGCTGTCCTGCACCAGCTGCCGGACGGTCTCGCTCATATAACCCAGATCCTCGGCAATGATCTCCCGCTTACCAAGTGCCTGCTCCACCGCACGGAACAGCTCGATGCCAGGGCCTTTTTCCCAATGGCCGGGGGCCGCGGTTTCACTGCCGTAGGGAATGGAGAAATACTCATCGAAGCCTCGGAAGTGATCGATGCGAACCACGTCGTACAGTTCAAAGCAGTACCACAAGCGGGTGATCCACCACTGATAGCCCGTTTCCCGGTGCTTTTCCCAGCGGTAGAGCGGATTGCCCCAGAGTTGGCCAGTGGGCGAAAAACCATCCGGCGGAACACCTGCCACAGCGGTGGGAATGTTGTCCTCATCCAGCTGGAACATCTGCGGATTCGCCCATGCATCGGCGGAATCCAGTGCCACATAGATGAGAATATCGCCGATGATGCGGATGCCCTTTTCGTTGGCGTAAGCCTTTAGTGTACGCCACTGCTGGTCGAATTTGAACTGGAGATATTTGTAATATTCCACCTCAAAATACAGTTCCCGGCGGTAGTAGTCCATGGCATTCTGCCAGCGCAGGCGGATATCCTCCGCCCACTCGATCCACGGTTTGCCCTCAAAGCGGCCTTTCACTGCCATGAACAGGGCGAAATCGTCCAGCCACCACTTGTTTTTCTCGCAGAACGCCGCAAATGCCTCGTTGTGGCCGATGTCGCTGCGGGAGTAGGCCAGCCGCAGCAGGCGGCCCCGCTCCTTGTAAAGCTGGCTGTAATCAATGTCATCCGCCTTGCGGCCAAACTTTGCCTTTTTGCATTCCTCTGCCGTGAGCACGCCCTCTTTGACCAGCTCATCCAGACTGATAAAGTACGGGTTGCCCGCAAAGGCTGAAAAGCTCTGGTAGGGGCTGTCACCATAGCTGGTCACACCCAGCGGCAGGATCTGCCAATAAGTCTGTCCGGCCTCTTTGAGCCAGTCCACAAAATCGTATGCTTCCTGCGAAAAGCAGCCAATGCCATATGGGGACGGCAGACTGCTGATGGGCAGCAAAATGCCTGCACTTCTCTGCATCTTCGTTTACCTTCCTTTATAACTCGATCAAAACGCCTGCATGGTCGGACACCTGCGGCTCCCGCAGGCCGTTGAATACCACCCGGCTGCTGCGCACCGGAACAGCCTTGGAGCACCAGATCTGGTCGATGCGCTTTTTGGCGGAAGCATCCGGGGCATCCCGCCAACCGTCAATGGCCTGCACAACGGTATAGCCGTCATCCCGCTGTTGTGCCAGCCGGTAGGTATCCTGCCAGCCGCTACAGAAGATGAGGTCGTAGCCCTCCCCCCGCACATCGGCCTCGCTGTTGAAATCTCCCAGCAGAAAGGCAGTCTGCTTTGCACCCGCCGCCTGCGACAGCTTTTCCCACTGGGCCGAGAAGGGTTCTTCTTTGTCCTTCCACCAGCCCATGTGCACCGCATAATACCAGACATCTCCTGCACAGATGCCCAGCGCACGGCGGGTCTTCCAGTAGCCATAGTCCCTGCTTTTGCTCAGCAGGAGGTTTTCGGCAGCGGCGATGGGGACACGGCTGAATACGGCCATGCCCTCATCATATCTGTCATAGCCGATCTTGGCCGGGAGCCAGCTCCAATGGTAGCAAACGCCTTTCTGTTCTAACATCCGGGCCACGGCTGCCGCATGGTTGTCGGCTCTCAGCGGAACGGCGTTGCCCGGACAGGGCGTGTAGCCCGCCGGGACAGCTTCCAGCTCCGGTGCGGCGGCTGTCTGGTTCACCTCCTGCAAAGCGAACACATCCGGCTGCTCCTTTGCGATAAACTCCACGAAAATTTCCCGTTTTGCCTCGTATTCCGGTTCGATGAGGCTGTGGGTATTCAATGTCAGCAGTTTCATAAGCAATTACAGAATATCGTTGATGTCAGATTTCAGAACATCTGCCTTGGGGCCGTACACGGCCTGAATGCCGTCGCCCTTGACCAGCAGGCTCAGAGCGCCCTCGGCCTTCCATGCGGCAAGGTCAGCGACCTTGGCGGGATCCTTCACGGTAACGCGCAGACGGGTCATGCAGGCATCCACCAGCACGATGTTCTCCCGGCCGCCCAGCAGGGCGATGATGCGCTCGGCCTGACCGTTATCGGACTTCTTCTCGGTCTTGGCGGCGGTATCGTCTGCGTTATCGTCGGTATAGTTGCCCAGACGGCCCGGCGTTGCCAGCTTGAGCTTGCCGATCATGAAGTAGGCAACAAAGTAGCCGATGGCAAAGAACGCAGCGACGCAGAGCACAAAGTTGATGATGTCACCGCCCAGACCAGCCTGCAGGGACATGGGGATGCGGGTGATGAATTCCAGATTGCCGAAGGAGTGCAGACGCAGATGGATGATGCCCGCCATGGCGAAGGCGCAGCCCTGCAGCAGTGCGTACACGATGTACAGCGGCATGGCGCAGAACATGAACATGAACTCCAGCGGCTCGGTGACGCCGGTAAGGAAAACAGCCAGCGCGGTGGAGATGAACATGGACTTATAGTTTGCGCGCTTATCGGCATCCACCCGGCGGAACATGGCCAGTGCAATGCCCAGCAGCAGACCGGTGGCACCGATCATCTGGCCCACCTTGAAGCGGGCGGGGGTAACGGTAGCCAACAGGTTATTGTAAGCGGCCATGTCACCGGCCTTCTTGAAGTTGATGAGGTCATTGGCCCATGCAAGCCACAGCGGGTCCTGACCGAACACCTGACTGCCCGCGTTGACGCCGGTAGCGATGGTGTAGGTGCCACCGAAGGAGGTGTAGTTCATGGGGATGGTCAGCATATGGTGCAGGCCGAAGGGGAGCAGCAGACGTTCCAGCGTGCCATAGATGAACGGAGCCAGGACCGGAGATGTCTCGGAAGAGTTGGCGATCCAGATGCCGAAGTTGTTGATACCGGTCTGGACCACAGGCCAGAACAGCGACAGAACGATGGAAATGACCACCGAGTAGCCAATGACCACCATGGGTACGAAGCGCTTGCCATTGAAGAAGGCCAGCGCATCCGGCAGCTTGCGGAAGTTGTAGTATTTATTGTACGCCACGCCGCCCACAAAACCGGCGATGATGCCCACGAACACGCCCATGTTCAGCGCCGGAGCACCCAGCACGGAGGTAAAGTAGCCGTTGACGGCGATCTCCTGCCCGAACAGGGTGTGGGTCACGGCGTTGGGGTCTTCCAGCATGGCGCTGGTGACGCCGAAGATGTTGCCGGTGATGACATTGATGAGCGCAAAGGCCAGCACAGCCGCAAAGGCACCGCCTGCGCGTTCTTTTGCCCAGCTGCCGCCGATGGCCACGGCGAACAGGATGTGCAGATTGTTGATGACAGCCCAGCCGATGTTCTCCATGGTGGTGCCGATGGTCATGACCGCCGCAATGTCGCCGCCGCCCATCTGCACCAGCTTGCCCAGACTGATCATCAGACCGGCGGCGGGCATGACGGCGATGACGGTCATCAGAACTTTGCCCAGCTTCTGCAAAAAGTCGAAGTTGATGAAGCTCTTCTTTTTCGGCTTCTCTGCGCTGGCCTCTTTGGCCGCAGGTGCCGCTTCCGCTGCCTCGGCGGGCTGTGCCTCTTTGGACGTCAGGGTCAGCACCGACGTCTTGCCTGCCGCCGCGATCCCCTCGGCACAGTTCAGCTCCATATCGTCTGCGCCGCCGGTCAGGACGATGGACGTGATGGTGTTCAGGCCGCGCGCCCGGATGAGGTCAAGGTCTACCTTGGCCACGGGCTGACCCTCCTTGACGGTGTCGCCCTCCTTGACCAGGATCTCAAAGCCCTCGCCCTTCAGACCGACCGTTTCCAGACCCACATGGACCAGAATTTCCAGCCCGTTGTCCCCGGCAAAGCCGATAGCGTGCCTGGTCTCTGCGATGCTCTCCACTGTACCGCTCACAGGGCTGCAGAACAGTCCATCGGACGGTTCAATGGCGATGCCTTCGCCCAGAACGCCGCTGGCGAATGTCTCATCCGGGACACTGCTCAGCGGTACAAGCTTGCCGCTGAAAGGTGCTGTCACAACAGCAGAATGTGTTATTGTTGTCATGATTTTCCTCCTTGGTTTCTCTTTGCATCGCGTTACGCAAGCGTTTCGCTAAAATTGCGTTAAATTGCGCAATAAGAATAACTCGTTTTCGCAAATTTTACAAGAGTTTTTTGAGATGCAGAACGATTTTCTGCATTTTGTATATTGTCGTAAGCGATTTTTGTTGAAAATGTCGAACCTTTTCAGCAACACCGTTGCGCGATTTGCGCAAACGAGCACGCAAACGTTGACTTTGCGTGCAAAGCCCTTTACAATAGAGATATCAGAAAGGGGATTCAGAGCATGGCAGTTACGATCAAAGATATTGCGGCCGCTGCGGGCGTTTCGCCGTCCACGGTCTCCCGCACCTGCAAGGACAGCCCATCCATCAGCCGGGACACAAAAGAACGCATCCGCCGCATCATGGCGCAGATGGGCTATGAACCAAATTTTGAGGCCGAACCGTCAGAAGCATTTTCCAAGACCATCGGCATCATCCTGCCTTCTTCCCAGCGGGACGTATATGAAAATGCCTTTCATCTGGAGATCATCCGGGGCATCGGGCAGTTCTGCAACCAGCGCCGTTATGTAAACACCGTCATCACCGGCGAGGACGATGCCGAAGTATTGGATGCCATCCAGAGCATGGTAGCCAATACACAGGCCGATGGATTCATCCTGCTCTACTCCAAAAAAGATTGTCCGGTGGCTGCCTATCTGCGCAGCGAGGGTCTGCTTCACGTTATCGTGGGCAAGGCAGCGCAGTCGGCCAACCAGACCATCTATATCGACAACGACAACGCACTGGCGGGCGAGGAAGCAACCGACTATCTCTACGAGATGGGACATCGCCGCATCGCCTATTTTGGGGTCAGCAATGCCATGCTGTTTTCTGCCGAGCGGAAACGCGGCTATCAGATGTCTCTGCTTAAGCACGGCATCACCCCGCGCGAAGGGGACTGCGTGGAGATCGATACCCTGAATGATTCCTATGAACCTGCCCTGAAAGCGCTGCTTACCGCTCCTGACCGCCCTACAGCGGTTCTGGTCAGCGATGACATTCTTGCGGTGGTACTGGAACAGTTCTGCAACAAGCTGGGCCTGCGCATCCCGAAAGATCTGTCCATCGTATCCTTCAACAACTCGCTGTTCTCCCGCATCACCAATCCGCCGCTGACAACCGTGGACGTCAATCCCTATCAGCTTGGCATCGAAGCGGCCAGCCAGACCATCAACCACATCGAAAACCCCAACCTGCTGGCCACAAAGATCATCGTGCCGCACCAGCTCATCCAGCGGGAGAGCTGCTGCCCGCCGCCGGAGGTCTGATCTTATAGCAAAAAAATCATCCGCGATCGTTTCTCATGAACGGTTTGGACCTCGTGAGATCTTATCGCGGATGATTTTTTTTCAGCTGGCCTGCTCTCTCCGATTTTTTTATTTTTTCCGATATTCCCGTGGTGTCATACCGAAGTGTGCCTTGAAGGCCCGATTGAAATAGGAGAGATTTTCAAACCCGCACCGGGAGGCGATGGTCAGGATGGTCTCATCTGTGGTTTGCAGCGCTTCGGCGGCGGCGTTCAGGCGGTATTCGTTCAGAAAAGCGATGAAGCTCTGCCCCGTCATCTGCCGGAACCACCGCATGAAATGGCTGGCGCTGAAGGAGCAGACCCCGGCAGCATCGGCGACCCGAAGCGCCTCGGCATAATGGGCCGAGAGCCATTGCAGAACGGTTTTCAGCCGCTGGGTGTCGGCAGTCTCTGCGGGGGGCTGCTGTTTTCCCTGTGCAATGAGCAGGGCCAGAAAGCGCAGCAGCGCCCCCTTGACCAGCAGCTCATAGCCGGGGAGCTTCGAGCGGCTGGCCTCTTCCACTTCCCGCAGACAGGCGGCAGCCTGAAGATAGCACAAATCGTTTGGGGTCAGACGGACAGGCAGCGACAGCCGCCCGCTCTGGAGCGGAAGCAGGTATTTCTCGGCGCAAAGGTCCTCTGCGCCGCCCAGAAGCTCCAGCTCAAAGATGAGATTCTCGTATTCCATGGACTGCCCTTCTGCCTGCCGCAGGGCGTGGAGGGTGCCGGGCGTAAAAACGAAGATGTCCCCCATGCGGGCCAGATAAGACACAGCGCCCACCTGCACCAGCCCCGCACCGCGCTTGACAAAGACCAGCTCCATGCTCTCCTGCCAGTGGAGCGCCACCTGCGGGAAATCCCCCGGGATGGTGCAGGGATACAGATTGAATGGGAACCGCACGGCACCGTGCTGCTTGGTTTCCTGCAAAGAAGCCCAATTTTGCATCGTCTCACCTCCTGGTGATAGGATTATACCATAGTTTGCACTTTTAAGGCAAGATTTTGATTGTTTTATGTGGTATATCTTGAATTGCAGATGTCAAACCTGTTTTCCGTAGCAAAGGAGGATCCGTTTATGAACTTCACCGAGACCTTACAGAATCTTACGGGCAAGCCGCTGGCCGACTGCACGGATCAGGAGCTGTACCTCGCTCTGCTGGAACTTGTCCGGCAGAAGAGCGCAGACCGTGTACAGCCCGTCACCGGTCGCAAGCTGTACTATATCAGTGCCGAATTTCTCATCGGCAAGCTGCTGTCCAACAACCTTATCAATCTGGGTCTGTACAAGGAAGCCCGCGATGCACTGGCTGCTGCCGGAAAGCGCCTGTCGGACATCGAAGAGGTGGAACCGGAACCTTCTCTGGGCAACGGCGGTCTGGGCCGTCTGGCGGCCTGTTTTCTGGACTCGCTCGCAACGCTGGGCCTGCCCGGCGACGGTGTGGGTCTGCGGTATCACTTCGGACTGTTCCACCAGTCCTTTGAGGACGGCGTCCAGAACGAAAAGCCCGACCCGTGGCTGACCGCCCACAGCTGGGCCGAAAAGACCGACGTTACCTATCCGGTGGAGCTGGCAGGCAAAGAATACACCGCCCGGCTGTACAAGCTGGCCGTCACCGGCTACGAGGGCCGTACCAATACCCTGAACCTGTTCGATCTGGACACCATCGACGAGAGCATCGTCCACGACGGCATCGCGTTCGACAAGACCGCCATCGACAAGAACCTGACCCTCTTCCTCTACCCGGACGACTCCGACGAAGCAGGCCGCTATCTGCGGGTGTACCAGCAGTACCTGATGGTCTCTGCCGGTGCCCAGCTCATTCTGGCCGAATGTGCCGCCCGGGGCTGCTGCTATCACGATCTGGCCGACTACGCCGCCATCCAGATCAACGACACCCATCCCAGCATGGTCATCCCGGAGCTGATCCGGCTGCTGGGTGAAAAAGGCATTGACTTTGACGAAGCCGTGGAGATCGTTACCAAGACCTGCGCCTACACCAACCACACCATTCTGGCCGAGGCGCTGGAAAAGTGGCCCCGCGCCTATCTGGATGCCGTTGTGCCCCAGCTGATGCCCATTATCGAAAAGCTGGATGCTCTGGCCCGCACCCGCACCAAGGACGAGAGCCTTGCCATCATCGACAAGGACGACCGGGTGCACATGGCCCACATGGACATCCACTTCACCCATTCCACCAACGGTGTGGCGGCGCTCCACACCGAGATCCTGAAAAACTCCGAGCTGCACGGCTTCTACGAGCTGTACCCGGAAAAGTTCAACAACAAGACCAACGGCATCACCTTCCGCCGCTGGCTGCTGGAATGCGACCCCCGCCTGACCGCTGTGCTGGAACAGCGCATCGGCTCCGGTTTCCGCAAGGATGCAGCTGAACTGGAAAAGCTGCTGGCCTTTGCCGACGACGAGACCGTGCTCAGCGAGCTGACCGCCGTGAAAAAGGCAAACAAGCAGGCTCTTGCCGACTGGCTGCTGCACACCCAGAACGTCACCGTGAACACGGAGGCCGTGTTCGATATCCAGTCCAAACGTCTGCATGAGTACAAGCGTCAGCAGCTGAATCTGCTGTACCTCATCCACCAGTACTACGAGATCAAGGCCGGGCACCTGCCTGCTGTCCCGCTGGTGAGCATCTTCGGTGCCAAAGCCGCTCCGGCCTATACCATTGCCAAGGACATCATCCACGCCCTGCTGACCCTCTCTAAGGTCATCGCCGCCGACCCGGAGGTATCCAAGTGGCTGCAGGTGGTCTTTGTGGAAAATTACAACGTCACCGCCGCCGAAAAACTCATCCCGGCCTGCGACCTGTCCGAGCAGATCAGCCTTGCCTCCAAGGAGGCCTCCGGCACCGGCAACATGAAGTTCATGCTGAACGGTGCGTTGACGCTGGGCACCATGGACGGTGCCAATGTGGAGATCAGCCAGCAGGTAGGCGATGAGAATATCTATATCTTTGGCCAGACCTCCGATCAGGTCATCCACCGCTACGCTGCCGGGGATTACTGCGCAGCCCAGTGGTACGAGGGTGATGCCAACATCCGCCGGGCCATCGACTTCCTCACCGGGCCGGAGATGCTGGCGGCAGGCCATGCCGAGAACCTGACCCGCCTGCACGATGAGCTCATCCACAAGGACTGGTTCCAGACCCTGCCGGACTTCAACGCCTATGTCGTGCGGAAGGGGCAGGCTCTCAGCGATTACGCCTGCGACCCCATGGGCTGGCGGCGCAAGTGTCTGGTGAACATTGCCAAAGCGGGAATGTTCTCCTCCGACCGCACCATCGCCGAGTATGACCGCGACATCTGGCATCTGGGCCAGTAAAGAAATTTTTCTGGCGTTTCACGATTATTTTCTCTCAAAACCTGCTGTATCATTTCATACGGCAGGTTTTCTTTTTCAAAATAAAATTGCTGGATTCAAAATGGCTGCTGTTTACCATTTATCAGATCAACATCTCGTTCAACTTCGATCTCACTCCTTACATTGAGGGGGAGTGATGCGTCCGCCTACAAAATCAGGCATTTGACTGATCCTCAATGCAACCGCTAAGAAAGCAAAAAGAAAAGCACGGTACTTCAAACGAAGTACCGTGCTTTTTTGGTGGAGAATAGCGGGATCGAACCGCTGACCTCTTGCATGCCATGCAAGCGCTCTCCCAGCTGAGCTAATCCCCCATAGCTGGCGTATCATTCCTGACGACGTGTATCATTATACCAGCCAAAAGGAGAGTTGTCAATAACTTTTTTATTTTTTGTGAGCGACGCTGCGGCGGGTGCTGCGCTTGTAGTAGAACAGGTACTGCTGTACGATGCCAGCCTGCTGACCATAGGAAGGAAAAGGGTCGCGGCCGCCGAATTCCTCATCAATGAGTCGCTGTATCCAAACATCAATGGGAGCCATCGCGGTACGGCCATAGCCAAAGAGGCAGACGCAGTTTGCTACCTTTTTGCCGACGCCGTCCAGCTCGAGGAGGCGGGAAAAGAGAGCGTCGTCGGGCAGCGCCGCCAAAGCACTGAGGTCGAGTGTGCCGCTGGAAGTCTGTGCGGCAGCGTTCTGGATGTAACGGGTGCGGTAGCCCAGACCACAGCCCATCAGCTGCGCCCCAGAGAGGCCGCAGAGCTGCTGCGGGGTGGGGAAGAGGAAAACTTCATCGTCTTCGGCATTGAGCGGTTCGCCGCAGCACCGGGCAAGGCGTTCTACGGCGGTGCGGATGGCCGGAATGCTCTTGCGCTGGGAGATAAGAAAGGTGATGAGCATTTCCCATGGGTCCTGATGCAGGATTCGGATGCCCTGCCCAAATTCGAGCGATTTGTCCAGATAGCTGCTCTGTCCCGCCAAGCTGCACCGCAGCGCGGCATAGTTCCGGCCCAAATCAAAGTAGTTGGCCCAGTACTCCCGATTTGAGCCATGCCACGCGGCGTCGTATTGCCCATCGCCTAGCGGGGTCAGATAAAGGAGTGCACCGCCGGAAAGAAAACGGTATCGCCCGTCGGCCAGTTTCTGTGGCCGGAAGCACTGGCCGCTCTCGATGATCTTGTCGAGGTCAAAGTCGTCCTGGATGGTGACGAGCTGATGGGTAAGGGGAACGGTATGCATGGAAAACTCCTTTTTGGAAAAATTGTGGCGATGCCCGATTCGAGGTGAAAACTGGTTTCTATCCGTACCCTCTGTGGGGAGGGCAACCTTGATGCTGAAAAGACCGGCGTGGTTGTGACGATTTCTATCTACGCCCTCGGTGAAGAGGACGACTTGGTTACGCCTTTGAGAACCGCGATATGATTATTATGTTATTCTATCCACACCCCTCAAATAGAGCGACTTCAAGTCGAAGAATGCACCGGGGAACACAAACTGATTTCAACCAACGTCTTTAAGAGACGGAATTGTAGGTCAAAATACTCGGTTCCTTAGAGAGCGCATGGCAACAACTTATAGCAATTCAACTTTTTAATGCAATAGCAACAGCGTTGAATTGCATATCGCAAATATGCTGTTTTCATGTTGCACTAATTTCTTGCCTTGCGATAATAAGAGTTTACCATATTTTTGTGTCGATTTCTACCTGCGCCCTCCGTGAGGAGGGCAACTTTTGCCGTCTTTGAGAAGCTGCGAAACCTGACGATTTCTATCCATGCCCTCCGCGAGGAGGGCGACGCGTCTACCGCCACGAGCTGCAGGGCCAGCGCGAGATTTCTATCCACGCCCTCCGCGAGGAGGGCGACACAAGACCGACATTAACCCCATGTGGCGCATCAAATTTCTATCCACGCCCTCCGCGAGGAGGGCGACTTACCTGCCGCTTCGGGGACAGCATATCCACGAAAATTTCTATCCACGCCCTCCGCGAGGAGGGCGACTTTGTAGTGGCGGGGGGGGGCGCTTTCT